>LNFM01000450.1_pt1 | contig 238870 bp, 226 predicted proteins | sample 596031 | NCBI WGS metagenome assembly LNFM01 (sample SAMN04254537, study PRJNA301005) | activated carbon metagenome | isolation source: dual media filters at the Ann Arbor, Michigan drinking water treatment plant | place: USA: Ann Arbor | reverse complement strand
CTCATCCGCCCTTCGGGCACCTTCTCCCCGCCTTCGCGGGGAGAAGGAAGCAGCCATAATTCCGTCACGCGCCAAGGTTATAAGCATCACCGGTGGCGCCCGGCGATGTAATGGCCGGGGGTCAACGCCACCACCTTTACCTTCGCAGTCGTCACGCCGCTGCCTCGTCACCGAGGCAGATGCCGAGTCCGCGTGCCGTGCGCATCAGCGGGCTGTTCGGGTCGACGACGTGTGGCACGCCTACGACCTCCTCCAGCGGCACGTCGATCACATCGCGGTTCGACCACGCCACCATGCGACCGGTACGGCCTTCGGCGACCAGATCGACCGCGTGCACGCCCAGCGCCGAGCCCAGCAGTCGATCCTCAGCGATCGGCGTGCCGCCGCGCTGCACGTGGCCCAGCACCGTCACGCGGGTTTCCGCGCCCGTTGCCGCGCCCAGCTTCGCCGCCAGCCAATGGCCGATACCGCCGGCATCCTTCATCGCCGCTGCGTCGCTGCCCGACGGACGCGCCGCTTCGGCGACCACGACCAACGCGAAATCGCGGCCGACGACACGTAACTCGCGCACGTGATGCGACACCGCCTCGAGGGTCCAGGCGACTTCCGGGATCAGCACCACATCGGCGCCACCCGCGATGCCGGAGGCGAGCGCGATGTGGCCGGCGTCGCGGCCCATCACCTCCAGGATCATCACGCGATCATGGCTCGCCGCCGTGGGCTGCAGTCGGTCGAGCGCCTCGGTCGCGGTCGCGACAGCCGTGGCGAAGCCCACGGCGCGCTCGGTGCGCGCGACATCGTTGTCGATGGTCTTGGGGATGCCGACGAAGGGGATGCTGCCCTGCTGGGCGAGGCGGGCGAGAATCGCCAGGCTGCCGTCGCCGCCGACGCCGATCAGCGCGTCGAGGTCGAGCGCGTGGAAGCCCTCGACGATTTCCTGCGAGCGATCCTTCAGCGATCCGTCAGGCATCGGGAAGGCGAAGGGATCGCCTTTGTTGGTGGTGCCGAGGATCGTGCCGCCCAGACGCAGCAGCGACGCATCGTCGGCGCCGGGTCGCAGCTCTTCGGCCTCCACGGGCCGCGCCAGCAGGCCATGCGTGCCCTTGCGGATGCCGATCACGTCCCAGCCATGGCCGTCGACGGCGCGGCGCACCACGGCTCGGATAACCGCGTTCAGGCCGGCGCAATCGCCGCCGCTGGTCAGCAGGCCGATGCGACCGGTGCGCTTCTTCTTGGGCTTCATGCCCAGCCTCCGGCATGCGCCAACGTATGGCCGGTGACGAAGCCGGCGCCATCGGAGCACAGGAAGCAGATCGCCGAGGCCAACTCCTCCGGCTTGCCCAGGCGGCCCATCGGGATCTGCGCCGTCATCTTTTTCATCGCCTCGACGTTGGCCAGCAGCGAGGGCGGGAAGTAGTCGGGGTTCTCGACATAGTTCGAGCCCACGGCGTTGACCGTGATGTTGTCGCGCCCGAGCTCCTTGGCCAGCGACTGCACGAGGCCGAGCGTACCGGCGCGCGCCGAGACATACATCGAGTAGTTGGCGATGCCGCGCAACGGCGCCGCCGACGACACGAAGACGATGCGGCCCGCTTTCTGCCGGCGCATGACCGGCACGACCTTCTGCGCCAGCTCGAAGGGCTTCACCACCATGGTCTCGAGCGCGGCGCGGAAATCCTCCATGCGCGCCTCGGTGAGCGGTGCGCGCAGGGCCGGATAGGCGTCGTTGCTGACCAGGGCATCGATGCGCGACGCCTGCTTCAGGCTCGACTCGACGATTTTCGCCGGCTCCTGCGCCGCGATCGCCCGCGCGCCCGGGAACTCCGCCTCGAAGGCCTTGCGCTTGGCGGCGGCGGCGAAGCTCTCGTCATGCGCGATCACCCGAGCGCCTTCGGCGAGCGCCAGGCGCGTCACGCCGTGGCCGGCGAAGCGACGCACATGGGTGACCAGCAGCACCCGATCCTTCAACAGCATCCATCGCCTCCGCCGTGACCATCGCAGGCTGAGGTATCGCCCCTAACCATTCAAGGGCTGATTCATCTCAAGATTCCAATGAGATAAAGCTGCAGTGTGACTATCCCAGGCGCATCAGGCGTTCGCCGTTGCGGCGCAGCCAGGCGCGACAGGCGGCGACGTCGCCGTCCATGAGCTTGGCGGTCAGTGCCCAGAACTGCGGGCCGTGATTGGCGTGCGCGAGATGCGCCACTTCGTGCGCCACGACATAGTCGACGATCTCCGGCGGCGCGAAAGCAAGTCGCGTCGAGAAGCTCAAGCCGCCGGCGCGGGCGCAGCTGCCCCACTGCGTGGCCGTGTCGCGCACGGTGATGCGCGTGACCTTGCGGTCGATGGTTGCCGCCTTGGCGTGCGCCAGGGTCGAGACCCGCGCGCGCAATTCGTTCGCCAGCCAATCGTGTAGTCGGCGCGGCAGGTGCTCGGCGCGGCCCGCGACGTGCAGGGCGCCGTCTTCGAGCCATACCGTGCCGCGCCGATCGGGCCGGTGGCGCACGACGTGCGGCGCGCCGAAGAGCGGGATCACCGCGCCATCGGTGAAAGGCACGGGCGGCGATTGCCGGAGCGTGCGGCCATGGATCCAAGCGGCCTGCGCGTGCGCGAAACCCAGCGCCGTCTCGCGCGCCATGCGCGGCGGCGCCACCAGCCGCACACGGCCATTGCGCTGATCGACACGCAACGACACGCGCCGCGCCTTGGCGCTGCGCTCGAACATCACGATCAGCGGCACGCCCGCATGATCGATGGTGATCGCCTCGGGTGGTGGCAAGAGCGGTTTCGGCTTGGTCGCGACGGGCGCGCGCCGCTTCGGCCGGGACGCGCCCGGCAGCAGATCGCGCAACGAGTCGAACAGGGACATCGGCGGCTCGCTCGAGAAGGGAAAGCGAACAGTGGTTGGTCTTGTTCGAAGCAACCTGCCACATCTGGATTGCGCGAGACAATGTCGTCGTGGCGCGCCGCCAACCCTAGGCGCTAGTGTCGCGGCATGACCCTCGACATCGATCGCCTGCGCGCCGAGACGCCGGGCTGCGCCCGCGTCCTGCATCTTAACAACGCCGGCTCCGCCTTGCCGACAAAGCGGACGTTGGACGCCACGCTCGATCACCTGAAGCTCGAAGCCGAGATCGGCGGCTACGAGGCGGCCGATCGCGAACGCGCGCGGCTCGACGCGTTCTATCCCTCGATCGCCCGGTTGATCGGCGCACGCGACGATGAGATCGCCTTCGTCGAGAACGCCACGCGCGCCTGGGATCTCGCCTTCTACACGCTGGCGCAAAGCTACAAGCCGGGCGAGCGCATCCTGACCTGCGTCAGCGAGTACTCCAGCAACTACATCTCCTACCTGCAGGTGGCCAAGAAGACCGGCGTCGAGGTCGTCGCCGTACCCGACGACAACATGGGCCAGATCGATGTCGGGGCGCTGGCCACCATGATCGACAAACGCGTGCGGCTGATCGCTATCAACCATGTGCCGACGCAGGGCGGCCTGGTGCAGCCGGCCGAGGCTGTCGGCAGGATCGCGCGCGAGGCTGGCGTGCCCTATCTGCTCGATGCCTGCCAGTCGGTCGGCCAGATGCCGATCGACGTCGAGACGCTGGGCTGCGACTTCTTGTCGGCCACCGGGCGCAAGTACATGCGCGGGCCGCGCGGCACCGGCTTCCTCTACGCCAGGCGTTCGGCCTATAAGGCGATGGAGCCGATCTTCCTCGACAACCACGCCGCGCGCTGGACGGCGTCGAATGAGTATCAGGTCGTGCCCGACGCCAAGCGCTTCGAGAACTGGGAGCGCTATTTCGCCGGCGTGCTCGGGCTCGCGGCGGCGGCCGACCAGTCGGTCGAGCTGGGCATGGACGCGGTCTGGGCGCGCATCAAGACGCTGGCCGACGGGTTGCGGGCGCGGCTGTCGAGCTTGAAGGGCATCCATCTCGCCGATCTCGGCGCGCTCAAGGGCGGCATCGTCACGTTCTCGGTCGACGGTATGGAGCACGCGGAAATCAAGGCGAGGCTGCGGGCGCAGGCCATCAACGTCTCGGTCTCGACCCGCTTCTCTTCGCGGCTCGACCTGGAAGGGCGCGGCCTGAAGGATGTCGTGCGGGCCTCGGTGCACATCTACAACACCGAGGCCGAGCTCGACCGCTTCGTCGCCGCCCTGGACGCGGCGCGGCGTTGACGCCTTTGCATCATCGGGCGGGGTCCGCTAAACCCCGGGCGCGATGATCCTGTTCCCCGCCATCGACCTCAAGGACGGCCAGTGCGTGCGCCTGCTGCGCGGCGACATGGCGGCCGCCACCGTGTTCAACAGCGACCCCGCCGACCAGGCCGGGCGCTTCGTCCAGGCCGGCTGCGAGTGGCTGCATCTGGTCGACCTCAACGGCGCGGTCGAGGGTCGGCCGGTCAACAAGGCGGCGGTGGTGTCGATCCTCGAGGCGGTGGGCGACGTGCCGGTGCAGCTCGGCGGCGGCATCCGCGATCTGAAGACCATCTCGCTTTGGCTCGAAGCCGGCGTGCGGCGGGTGATCCTCGGTACGGTGGCGGTGAACGATCCCGCGATCGTCCGCGACGCCTGCAAGCAGTGGCCGGGCCGCGTCGCCGTCGGCATCGACGCGCGCGACGGGCTGGTGGCGGTCGACGGCTGGACCAAGCAGTCGACGGTCAAGGCGCTCGACCTGGCGCTGAAGTTCGAGGACGCCGGCGTCGCAGCCCTGATCTACACCGACATCAACCGCGACGGCGCGATGGGCGGCGTCAATGTCGACCAGACGGTGAACCTCGCTTTCCACCTGACGACGCCGGTGATCGCCTCGGGCGGTGTGTCGTCGCTCGATGATTTGCGCGAGCTCAAGCAGCACGAGGCTTCCGGCATCGTCGGCGTCGTCGCCGGGCGTTCGTTGTACGACGGCCGCATCGCGCTGGGCGAAGCGCTGAAGCTGCTGAAGGGCTAGGCGCGATGCTCAAGGTGCGCATCATTCCCTGTCTCGACGTCAATGCCGGCCGCGTGGTCAAGGGCGTGAAGTTCGTCGATCTGGTCGATGCCGGCGATCCGGTCGAGCAGGCCAGCGTCTACGACGCCGCCGGCGCCGACGAGCTGACCTTCCTCGACATCACCGCCAGCCACGAGAACCGCGAGACGATCTTCGACGTGGTCGGCCGCACGGCGGAGCGCTGCTTCATGCCGCTCACGGTGGGCGGCGGCGTGCGTACCACCGAGAATATCCGGCGCCTGCTGCTGGCCGGCGCGGACAAGGTGTCGATCAACTCCGCCGCCGTGAGCCGGCCGGAATTCGTCAGCGAGGCGGCCGAGAAGTTCGGCGACCAGTGCATCGTCGTGTCGATCGACGCCAAGCAGGTCGCGCCCGGGCGTTGGGAGGTCTTCACCCATGGTGGCCGCCAGGGCACCGGCATCGACGCCGTGGAATGGGCCAAGCGCATGGCCCAAAGCGGAGCCGGCGAGATTCTCCTGACGGCGATGGATCGCGACGGCACCAAGTCAGGTTTCGATCTCGGTCTTACGCGCGCCGTCAGCGACGCCGTGTCGGTGCCGGTGGTGGCGTCAGGCGGGGTCGGTACGCTGGATCATCTGGTCGAGGGCGTCACCAAGGGCGGCGCCAGCGCGGTCCTGGCCGCGTCGATCTTCCACTTCGGGATCTTCTCGATCGCCCAGGCCAAGGCGCATCTGGCCGAAGCCGGCGTTCCGGTTCGACAAACTGCAAAAACCCTGTAGTATTGAGATCTTGCACCACAAAATAAACAACTGACGCAAGTGTCGGTGTCTATCCCCCTAGTGGACCCCGGAAATGGCTAAGAGTAAGGGCAGCAAGAAAAAGGCTGCCAAGTCCAAGAAGGCACGCGCGCGAGACCTTGCCGAGACGGGCGAGCCGGATGTGCACATGCTCGATCGGCTCTACGCGACCATCGACAGCCGCCGCGGCGCCGACCCGTCGACCTCCTACACCGCTAAACTGATGGCGCGTGGGCGTGACAAGCTCGCCCAGAAGTTGGGGGAGGAAGCCACCGAGGCGGTCATCGAGGCGGTCAAGGGCGACAAGGAAAAGCTCGTCGCCGAAAGCGCCGACCTGCTCTACCACCTGCTGGCGCTGTGGGCGACCTTGGGCATCAAGCCGACCGCCGTATGGGACGAGCTGGCGCGGCGCGAAGGTGTCTCGGGTATCGCCGAAAAGGCGGCGCGCGACACCGCCTGATCTGGCGTCCTGGGCCCGTTGGGCGTAAGCCAGCGGCGATGATTCACCTGCCCGCCGCCATCCTCTTCGACCTCGACGACACGATCATCCGCGCCTACGCCAAGCCGGTCGAGGCCTGGGGTCGACTGCTATCGCGCTATCGCGAAACGTTGGAAGGCGGCGTGCCTGGCGCCGACGTCGAGGCCGTCAGGGATGCGATCCTGGCTTCGGCCAACGCGTTCTGGAAGGACCAGGCCGCAGCGGCGCGGTGGCGCCTCGATATCGTCGGCGCGCGGCGGCTGGTCGTGCAGGGCGGCTTCGCGCGGCTGGGTCATCGCGACGACGATCTCGCGACGCGCATCGCCGATGCCTTCACCGAGATGCGCCAGGCCGAGTACGCGCTCTGTCCCGACGCGCACGACACGCTGGCGACGCTGCGCCGGGCCGGCGTGAGACTGGCGCTGGTGACCAACGGCCGCGGCGAGGTTCAACGCGCCAAGATCGAGCGCTTCGATCTCGCGCGGTACTTCGATCACGTCCAGATCGAGGGCGAGTTCGGCCGCGGCAAGCCCGAGCCCGACGTGTATCGCCACGCGCTGGGCAAGCTCGGCTGCGCCGCGCCCGACGCCTGGATGGTCGGCGACAATCTCGAATGGGAAGTCGTCACGCCCCAGCGCCTGGGTCTGCGCGGCATCTGGTACGACCCCGATGGCGATGGCCTGCCCGCCGGCAGCGGCGCGCGGCCCGACCGCATCATCGCCCGCCTCGCCGACCTGCTGATCGACGACAATCCGTCGACCCGAGCGGAATGACGCATGACTCGCGTCCTTCCCTCGGAGGGGGAAGGGAATGTCGCTACCGCCTGACCAGTTCGACGCGCCGGTTGCGCTGGCGGCCGGCGTCGGTGTCGTTGCTGGCGATCGGCGCCAGGTCGGCGACGCCGGCGAAGGCCAGCCGCGCGCGGTCGATCCCGTGCTTGGCGATCAGCTGATCGACGATCGCCTTGGCGCGGTTTTCCGACAATTGGCGATTGAAGCCGAAATCGCCCTGGCTGTCGGTATGGCCGACCAGCAGGAGCTTCAGCTTGGGATCCTGGCGCAACGCCGCGGCGATCGGCTCGATCGAGGGCAGCGCACTGGGTTTCACCACCGCGCTGCCGGTGTCGAATGGCACGTAGAGCGAGATGCGGCCTGACGCGGTGAGCTGCTGCGCGATTTCCGCGGCGGGGACCACGGCGGGGGTCGCGGTGCTGGGTGCCGGCGGTTCCGCCGCGGCCGCCGGTGGGCAGGCCGGCGCCGTGGCCGGCGCAGACTCCGTCGGCACCGCCCCTGTCGCCTTCGCCTGGGCTTTCTCGAGATCGGCGCGGCACTGCGCTGCGTCTGCCTGGGCGGCCGTGATCTGCCGGTCGGCCTCGTTGCGCGCCTGCATGAAGCGCTCGGCCGCCTCGGTACGCGCTGCCGCCAGACGCTTCGCGAACTCCGCCTCGGCGGCGGCATCGGGCTGGCCGGCGGGGGTCTGTCCGGTTTCCAGCCGTTTCGCCAGCTCGTCGCGCGCGGCGATCGTGCGCGCCAGTTCCCGGCGAAGCTCCTCGGCGTCGGCCAGCGCCTTCGCGGCCGTGGCCGCGCCAGCGGCCTGCGCGGCGGCGACCGCGCGCTCGGTATCGACGGCGCGCGCCATCACGGCCTTCGCATGGGTCTCGAGATCGGCGAGCTTGCGCGCCGCCTGCTCGCGCTCCATCCCCGCCAGACGCTCGGCCTCGGCCTTCGCCGCCGTCATCCGCGCCAGGTCGGCCTTGACCTGGAGCAGGGACTTGTCGAGCGCCGCGCGCTCGCTCGCAGCCTGATCGTACTGGGCGCGGATCAGGTCGCCGCGTGGCAATCCCCAGGGTTTGACGAACGCAAGACCGGCGCCGCCGAGCGCCAACAGTATGAATGCGAGTGCCAGACCATGGCCCATCTCGCCCACTCCCTTGTTCAATCGGCTGCGCGGTCGGCCGGCAGCTTGTCTGTTGGACGCAGCATCAGGCGCCGGACGCGGCCCCCGCCTTTGACATGCGTCTGCAGGATTTCCTCGATGTCTTCCTTGTTGGCGACGCTGTACCAGACACCTTCGGGGTAGATCACCACCGTCGTCCCGAGCTCGCAGCGATCGAGGCAGCCCGAGGCGTTGATGCGCACGTCCTTCAGTCCCAGCTCGCGGGCGCGGTTCTTCATGTGGTCGCGCAGCTCCTCCGAGCCGCGCGCGGCGCACGAGCCACGGGGATGCGCGTCAGGCCGCCGGTTGGTGCAGCAGAAGACATGGGCGCGGTAGTACGGCGCGGGATCGCTCATCTCGGTCACTTCTTCTGGCCGCCCGCGAGCGAGGCCAGTTGCGACCAGAACATCTGCTGCATCTGCTGGACCTGCTCGACGCCCTGCATGGTCGCCGGCAGCCAGGTCTTGAACACCGCTTCCGGCTCCATCGACGCCAGCGCCGACTTCATGCGCCCCTCGATCTCGTCGAGGATGCGCCCCTGCATGGGCTGCAGGTCCGGCAGGCCGAAGAAGGCACGGGCCTCCTGCGGCGTACAGTCGATCTCGACGTTGACTTTCATCGGCGACACCCCTGTGGTTTGACCGACAATAAGGCAGATAATCCAACCACGCCAGACACTTGCCTATCATGGTACAGAGCGCGATGACCGCACACTGGCTGCAGATCAATCCCCGCCGCCATACCGCCGCCAGCTACGGCCCGGCGCAGCGCGATGTGGTGTCCGTCGCTGGCCTGGGCGAGGTTCGCGCGGCGCTGGCCTGCTGTCCCGCGCACGAGCCGACGCCCCTGTACGGTCTGCCCGCTCTGGCGCGGCGCCTGGGCGTGAGCGCGGTACAGGTCAAGGACGAGAGCCAGCGCTTCGGTTTCGGCGCTTTCAAGGCGCTGGGCGGCGTGTTCGCCGTCGGCCGCGTCCTGCGCGACGCCACGGGCGCGGGCGGCTTCGAGGCGTTGGCCGGTCGATCGCATCCGCAATTCACCTTCGCCACGGCGAGCTCGGGCAATCACGGTCGCGCGGTCGCCGCCGGCGCCAAGATCTTCGGTGCGCGCAGCGTGATCTTCCTGCCGTCCTTCACCAGCGCCGAGAAAGAGGCGGCGATCCGTGCGCGCGGTGCCGAGATCGTGCGCGTCGATGGCGACTACGAGGCGGCCGTGGCGCGATGCCGAGAGACGGCGCAGGCACGTGGCTGGACGATCATCTCCGACACTTCGTGGCCGGGCTACGAGACCATCCCGACATACGTCATGCAGGGCTATACCGTGCTGGCCGACGAAGCGTTGAGCCAGGCCGGCGAGGTGCCGACGCATGTGCTGGTGCAGGCCGGCGTCGGTGGGCTGGCGGCGGCGGTGCTGGGATTCCTCTGGGAAAGCCTTGGCGAGCGCCGGCCGCTATCCATCGTCGTCGAGCCGCGCAGCGCCGATTGCTGGTTCCAGAGCAACCGGGTGGGCGCGCCGGCCTTGGCCAGCGGCGACGCCACGACATCGATGGGCGGTCTGGCCTGCCGCGAGATCTCGCCGCTGACCTGGCCAATCCTCGGGCTCGGCGCCGACTGGTTCATGACCATCGAGGAGGATCACGTGCCGCCGGCCATGCGCGCCCTGGCCCGCCCCGAGGGCGACGACCCGACGATTGTCGCCGGCCCCTCTGGCTGCTCCGGCGCGGCGGCGTTGCTGCGTCTGTGCGCCCACGGCGACGCGCGCGCGGCGCTTGGTCTCGACGCGAACAGCCGCGTGCTGCTGATCAACAGCGAAGGCGCGTTCGGCGAGCCGGCTCTGTTCGAGAACGCGACGGGGTTGAGTGTCGGCGACGCGACGGCGCGCGTGCGGTGACGCAAGGCCGCGATCGGCATGCCGAGGCGGTGAGCCAGCGGGCGCCACTGGCTTCCTGACGCTCACTCTCGCCGAGTCGGCGCTTCCTCGTCGTCCGCCGGGGCCTCGAGATCGCGTGCCACGTCGGGCGAATGCAGGATCTCGTTGATGCGGCCAGCGTAGTCGAACGTCTCGTCGATGCGGAACTGAAGCTCCGGCGCATGGCGCAGCTCGACCGCGCGCGCGAGCTGGGAGCGGAAATAGGGCGCGGCACGGCGCATCGCCGCCAGCAGCCGCTCGCGATCGACGCCACCCAGGGGCATGACATAGGCGACGGCGTTACGCAGGTCGGGACTGCAATCGACCTGGGTAACGGTCACCGAGGCGCCGCGCAGCTCGGGGTCGCGCATGTCGCCGCGCTCGAAGAGCCTGGCCAGGGCATGGCGCAGCTCCTCGCCGACCCGTAGCTGGCGGGGCGATTTGGGGCGGCCGGCGGGATCACTCCCACCGGCGCCACGGGCGGCTTTGCGGTTGCGGGCCATACCTGTTGCTCTGGGCCGACGCCGGGCGGCGCCGTCCGGCGCCTACAGCGTCGGACGGACCTCCTCGACCTCGAAGCACTCGATCTGGTCGCCGGGGCGGATGTCCTCGTAGTTCTCGAACGCCATGCCGCACTCGAAGCCGGTGTTGACCTCGCGCACCTCGTCCTTGAAGCGCTTGAGCGTCTTGAGCGTGCCTTCGTGGATCACCGTGTTGTCGCGCAGCAGGCGCACCTTGGCGCCGCGCTTGACCACGCCCTCGGTGATCATGCAGCCCGCGACATTGCCGACCTTGGTGATCTTGAAGACCTGCCGGATCTCGGCGTAGCCGAGGAAGTTCTCCTTGTAGGTCGGGTCGAGAAGGCCGGTCATCAGGGCCTTCATGTCGTCGACGACGTTGTAGATGATCGAGTAGTAGCGGATCTCGATCTTGTCGCGTTTTGCGACCTCGCGCGCCTGCGGATTGGCACGCACGTTGAAGGCGATGATCACCGCGTTCGAGGCGCGCGCCAGGGTGACGTCCGACTCGTTGATGCCGCCGACGCCGCTATAGAGCACGCGCGCCTGGACCTTCTCGGTCGCCAGCTTCTGCACCGAGGCGACGATCGCCTCGACCGAGCCCTGCACGTCGGCCTTGATGACAACCGGCAGGTCCTTCGCCGTACCCTCGCGGATGCCCTTGAGCATGTCCTCGAGGCTGCCGCGGCCGCCGGCTTCCTTGGCGAGCTGCGCCTGGCGGTCGCGCCGGGCGCGGAAGTCGGCGATCTCGCGCGCGCGCGCCTCGCTGTCGACGACGTGGAATTCGTCGCCGGCCTCGGGCGTGCCGTTGAGACCGAGCACCTCGACGGGATACGCGGGCGGCGCGGCGTCGACCTGCTGGCCGCGATCGTCGACCAGGCGGCGCACACGGCCCCACACGGCGCCGGCGACGAAGACGTCGCCGCCATGCAAGGTGCCGCGCTGCACCAGCACGGTGGCCACCGAGCCGCGACCCGGATCGAGCTTGGCCTCGACGATGGTGCCCTCGGCCAGACGGTTGGGATTGGCCTTGAGGTCGAGCACCTCGGCCTGCAGCAGGATGGCTTCCTGCAGCTTGTCGAGATTGATCTTCTTCGTCGCCGAGACCTCGACCGACTGCACGTCGCCGCCGAACTCCTCGACCTGCACCTCGTGCTGCAGCAGGGCCTGGCGCACGCGCGCCGCGTCGGCGCCGCCCTTGTCGATCTTGTTGATGGCGACGATCATCGGCACCTTCGCCGCCTTGGCGTGGGCGATGGCCTCGATGGTTTGCGGCATGATGCCGTCATCGGCGGCGACCACCAGCACGACGATGTCGGTCACCTTGGCGCCGCGCGAACGCATCGCGGTGAACGCCTCGTGGCCCGGCGTGTCGAGGAAGGTGATCTTCTGGCCGCCTTCCAGCGTGACCTGGTAGGCGCCGATGTGCTGCGTGATGCCGCCGGCCTCGTGCGCGGCGACGTCGGTCGAGCGCAGCGCGTCGAGCAGCGAGGTCTTGCCGTGGTCGACGTGGCCCATGATCGTGACGACCGGCGGGCGCGGTACGAGCGCCTCATCGGCGTCGATCACGGTGCCCAGGCCGACCTCGATGTCGGCGTCGTTGACGCGTCGGGCGGTATGGCCCATCTCGGCCACGACCAGCTCGGCGGTATCGGCGTCGATCACCTGATTGATGGTCACCAGCTGGCCCATCTTCATCAGGATGCGGATCACGTCGACGCCGCGCTCGGTCATGCGCGCGGCGAGCTCCTGCACCGTGATGGTCTCGGGGATCGTCACCTCTCGGTAGAGCTTCTGGGTTTGCGCCTGACCGGTCTGCAGCTTGCGCCGTTCCTTCTCGGTCGCGCGCCGGAGCGCTGCGACCGAGCGGCCGCGGATCGAATCCTCGTCGTTGAGCGCGGCGGTGACGTCGACCTTGCCGGTGCGCCGCTTGGGATCCTCGCGTCGGCCGGGCGTCGCCGCCCGCTTTGGCGGCGGCATCGCCGGGCGCCGCAGCCCCGCGCCCATACCACCGCCGGGGCCGAAGCCCGACGGACGCGGCGTGGGTGGACGGCGCGGCGCCGGCGCGGAGTCGTCGGCGCCGATCTCGGCGAGCTGCTGGGCGCGGCGCGCCGCCACCGGTGAGTTGTCGGCCTTGGCCTGGGCGTCGCGCAGGTGCTTCTGCGCCTGGCCCTCGGCGCGCTGGCGCGCTTCCTCGTCCCGTTTCTTGCGGGCCTCTTCCTCGAGGGCGCGGCGCTCGGCTTCCTCGCGCTGGCGACGCTGACGCTCGTCGTCCGCCGCGCGCAACCTGGCGGCTTCCTCGCGCTGTTTGCGACGCTCCTCGTCGTCGCGCACCGATCCGACCAGCGCCTTGGCGCGCGCCTCGCGCTCCTCGGTCGTCAGAGTGCGCAGCACGACGCCGCGGCCTTGCGGCTTGGCCGCCGCCGTGGGGCGGACGATCTTGGCCGGTGTCGTCGGCGCGTTGCTCGCGCGCGCCGTGGCACCGCCTGCCGCGGGCCGAAGCCCGGTCGCGGCCGCCGGGCGATTGGTGGCGACAGGTGCGACCGCCGGTGTTGCCGGGCGGGCGGGTGGCGGCGTCGGGACGGGCGCGGGCTTCGCCGCGGCCGGCTCGGGCGCGGTTGTCGCCACGGGCGGCGGCGGTGGAGGCGGTGGCGGCGGAGGCGCCTCGACGATCGCCGGCGCTACCTTGACCTCGACCACCGGCTTGGCCTCGACCGCTGGCTTGGCCTCGGCGACCGGTTTGGCCTCGACAACTGGCTTGGTCTCGACAGCCGGCTTGGCTTCGACGGGGCGCAGCGGCAACGCGCGCGCGGCCGACGGCGCCGCAGCAGGAGTAGGGGTTGTCGCGGCGGGCGTCGCGGGATGCGCAGCCGGCGTCGGACCGACGATGCGCTTCTTCTTGACCTCGACGGTCACCGACTTGGTGCGCCCGTGCGAGAATTTCTGGCGCACCTGCCCTGCCTCGACCTTTGGTTTCAGATCAAGGCGGCCGGCGCCGGCGAGCGTCAGCGGCTTGCTCTGCTTGGTCTCGGTGCTATCCGTCATGGTCAGCCGTTCTCCGATCCTCGATACGCCGTTTGTGACGGCGCCTGGGTGTCATTGCCTTCGCCGGCGCCCATGCGCCCGCGAAAATCCAGAAGTCGATCGATCGCCGTGACGACCGAAGCCGCGGCACCGCGTGCGATGCCGACATAGGTCGCATCGTCGCGACCGAAAATCCGGCCGAGCGTGCCGGCGTCGCAGAACGCGACATCGGGCACGCCCCAACCGGCGAGCTTGCCGCGGCCATCGCTGTCGGCCGCGTCGGTCGCGATCACGATCAGCGCGATCTTGCGGCCGCGCAGACGTTCCTCGACCTTGGCGAAACCCGACACGGCATGTCCGCCGCGGCGCGCGAAGCCCAGCGCGCCGATCGCGCGCTCCAGCAACTGGCGCTCGACCAGATCCGCCAGACCGGCACCGACGGTGACCTGGCGCCGCGCGCCGCGCGCGAAGGCCTTGCGCGCAATCGCCTTCTCCAGCGCCGCGCGCGTCGGTGTCAGCCACAGTCCGCGGCCGGGCAGCTTGCCGGCGATATCGGGCACGATCTGGCCGTCGGGGCCGACGACGAAGCGCATCAAGCGCTCGCGCGGCAGCACCTCGCCGGTGGCCAGGCAGGTACGCAGCGGCCCGCGCTCGTCGTCGCCCGAGGCGACCACGAGCGGTTCAACCGCCGTGTCTATGCCCGCCATGTCCAGCATACCCTCGTCGTCGCTCCCTTACTCCGCCGCGCCGTCCGGCTTGCCCTGGCCCTCGCCCTCGTCGGCGAACCAGTGGGCGCGCGCCTTCATGACAATCGCGTTGGCCGCGTCCAGATCGAGATCGAACGCGCGCAGGATGCCGTCCTTGGGGTCGACCAGCTCGTCGCCCGACAGGTCGGCGAGATCGTCGAGGCTCTTCACGCCGGCCTCGCCGAGGGCCACCAGCATCGCCGGCGTCAGCCCCTCGATGTCGTGCACCTCGTCGGCGACGCCGAGCTCCTTGCGCTTCTCCTCGAACTCGCCGTCGCGCTTCTCGATGAACTCGACGGCACGGCGCTGCAGCTCCTGCGCCAGGCCCTCGTCGAAGCCCTCGATCGAGGTCAGCTCGGCGAGCTCGACATAGGCCACTTCCTCGACGCGCGAGAAGCCCTCGGCGACCAGCAGATGGGCGATGACCTCGTCGACGTCGAGCGAGGCGACGAAGGCGTCGACGCGATCGCGCGTCTCCTTCTGGCGACGCTCCGACTCCTCGGACTCCGGCAGGATGTCGATGTCCCAGCCGGTGAGCTGCGAGGCCAGGCGCACGTTCTGGCCACGCCGGCCGATCGCCAAGGACAGCATGTCGTCGGGGACCACGACCTCGAGCTTGCCGTTGTCCTCGTCCATCACGACCTTGCTGACCTCGGCCGGGGCCAGCGCGTTGACGACGAAGTTGGCCGGCTCGGGCGACCACGGGATGATGTCGATCTTCTCGCCCTGCAGTTCCTGCACGACGGCCTGTACGCGCGCGCCGCGCATGCCGACGCAGGCGCCGATCGGGTCGATGCTGGGATCGTGGCTCACCACGGCGATCTTGGCGCGGCTGCCGGAATCGCGGGCCACCGCCTTGATCTCGATGATGCCGTCGTAGATCTCCGGCACTTCCTGCTTGAACAGCGCGGCCATGAACTGCGGATGGGTGCGCGACAGGAAGATCTGCGGGCCGCGCGGCTCCTCGCGCACGTCGTAGATATAGGCGCGCACGCGGTCGCTGGGGCGCAGCGCCTCGCGCGGGATGCTCTCGTCGCGGCGGATGATGGCCTCGGCGCGGCCGCCCAGATCGACGATGACGTTGCCGAAATCGACGCGCTTGACGGCGCCCGAGACGATCTCGCCGACGCGGTCCTTGAACTCCTCGTACTGCCGCTTGCGCTCGGCCTCGCGCATGCGCTGGGTGATCACCTGCTTGGCGGTCTGCGCGGCGATACGGCCGAAATCGATCGGCGGCAGCTCGTCGGTCAGAAAGTCGCCGACCTGCGCCTCGGGGTTGCGCCGCAATGCCTCGGGCACCGCTATCTGCGTCGCCTCGTTCTCGACCACGTCGACGACCTGCATGAAGCGCAGCAGGCGGATCTCGCCGTTGCGGCGGTCGATCTCGGCGCGGATGTCGTGCTCCAGGCCGTACTTGGAGCGGCCGGCCTTCTGGATCGCTTGTTCCATCGCCTCGAGGACTTCCTCGCGGTCGATGCTCTTCTCGCGCGCCACCGCGTCCGCGACCTGGAGCATCTCCAGGCGGGGGATGTCTGCGGTCGTTACCATTTCATCGCTCCCATCCGTTCAGTGTGCCGACGCCGCGGCGCTCGGCGCCGCGCCAATACCGTCGGACTTCGAACTCTCCTCGATCAACGCGTCGGTCAGCACCAGCTTGGCCCGGTGCACCGTCGCCAGCGGAATGGCGATCTCGGCGCCCTCGTCCAGCTTCAAGCGCACGATATCGCCCTCGAGGCCCAGGATCACGCCCTTGGCCCGGCGGCGACCGTCGACCGCCTCGCTCAATTCGATGCGCGCCGCGTGGCCGGACCAGCGCGTCCAGTCCTTGCGTCGCGTCAGCGGCCGGTCGATGCCCGGCGAGCTGACCTCCAGCTCGTAGGCGTGCGGGATCGGGTCCTCGACATCCAGCACGGCCGACACCGACCGGCTGATCGCCGCGCAATCCTCGACCGACATCGCCGCGCCATCGCGACGCTCGGCCATGATCTGCAGCCGGCCCTCCCGGCCGCCCGCCATCAGCACGCGCACGAGCTCGTAGCCCAGCCCGTCGATGGTAGGGCTCACCAGGGCCGCGACGCGCCGTTCCAGATCTGTCAGTCGTCCGTTGTCCACTGGCCTTCCGTTGTCGCCCGGCGGCCCGCGATCCCGGTGCATCAAACGACAAGAGCGGGCTTTCGCCCGCTCTTTGTTGTTAGGTCCGGTATCGGACCGCCTATATTGTGCCGCTGCATATAAGGAAACGGTCCCGGGGAGTCCAGCGGAATCGGCCCGAAACGAGCCTTCCGGGGCCGCTCTTGCGCCCGCTTAGGGCATGCTGATACCACCCCTTGGGGGCCCGTAGCTCAGTTGGTCAGAGCGAGCCGCTCATAACGGCTTGGTCGCAGGTTCAAGTCCTGCCGGGCCTACCATCCCCGCCCCTCGGCGCCAGCGATCAGCCCCGCGCCAGCCAGACGATGGCGGCGCCGACGCACATGCCCAGCGCCAGCTTGCCCGACAGCTCGGCGTAGCGGATGTAGGTCTTGCGCATGACTTCGAGGAGCTGCGCCGGGGGATAGTTCGGCGGCAGATCCTCGCCCTTGCCGAGCAGTGCCCAGAGCTCGGTCGAGCGATGGTTCAGGCGCGGCGCGCGATAGGCGAAGACCCCGAGGGTCGAGCCATGCAGCGCCATCAGGATCGCGCCGGTCTTCAGGCACAGCAGCAGGTCGTAGGACAGGCCCCACATCACGGTGAAGACGGCGAGCAGGGCGAAGCCGCAGCCGCGGCGCACCACCGAGTCCGCCAAGTGGTCGATCCGGTCCATGATCGCCTCCGGTTCCGGAGGCTAGGCCGCGGCACCGGTGATGAGCAAGAGCCGCACGAAGGCGGGCAGGCTGAGGATCAGGGCGACGATCGCCCAGACCAGGGCCGGCCCCGGCGCCTCGCGCGCCCGGGGGCGCAGGCGCTCGATCACGGCGGCGGGGATGCCCGACAGCAGCAGGGTCGAGGTCGCCACGATCAGGCTCGAGAGATAGAACGTCAGGCTGGCGCCGGCCGGCATCCAGGGCGGCGCCCAGACGAAGCTGTAGACCGCCACGACGAAGACCAGCGGCGAGAAGATGCCGTTGAAGACCGCGATGCCGAGCGCGAGGGCGAAGAGCTGCAAGCGCATAGCCACCTAGCCCGCCGCCACGCGCGGCGTCATGCCGAGCGCGGCGAGCGCGAAGTACATGCCGACCCGCAGCCACATCAGCCAGAACGCCGTCAGCAGCGGAATCCAGCGCCGGCCGATATGGCTGGGCGTGATCCAGTCGACGGCCGCGGTCGCCCAGCCGGTGAGCCAGACGAAGGAGCGCCAGATGTAGTTCGTGGGCTGCATCGAGGGCATGAAGAACGACAGCAGCCAGCGGCCGACGCAGGCCCAGGCGACCAGCGACAGGCCGTAATTAAGGATCCAGAAGGGCAGGTAGCCCCAGAAGAATTCGGACTGGCTCATGCCGCCAATGTGAAAAGAGCCACCAAGACGAAAGGGGCGGAACTAGCGTCCCGCCCCTCCCCAGTAGACCGGCCGCGGTCGCCGATCAATGCGCCGCCTCGACCCCGCGCACCGCCCCGCGGGGCACGCGGATCGAGTCGATGAAGTCCTGCATCTGGGCCGACGCCGGCTTGCCGACGAAGCCCGCGATGATCATCGCGATGAACGCCGCCGGGATGCCGAAGATGCCGACCGAGATGTTGTTGATGCCCCAGATATAGGCGACATCGCGGCCGCGGATCTTGACGATGTTGATCTCGCCCAGCCAGCTCATGCTCGCCTTGACCCAGGGTCCGTAGAACTCGGTCGTGATCAGGAAGAACATGCACAGGCCGAAGCCGGCGATGATGCCCCAGATGCCCGCCGCGTCGCCGCAGCGTTTCCACCAGATGCCGAGCACCAGGCCCGCGAACAGGCCGGCGGCGGCGATGGAGAAGGCCCACGACACCAGGAACAGGATGTCCGCACCCAGCGTGCCCGCGACATACGCCGCCACGACAGCCACCAGACCCAGGAGCACGCGGCTGATGATCAGGCGGCGCTTGGTGTCGGCGTTGGGGTCGATCATCTTGTAGTAGACGTCGTGGCTGAGCGCGTTGGCGATCGCCAGCAGCAGACCGTCGGCGGTGGAGAGCGCGGCGGCGAGACCGCCGGCGGCCACCAGGCCCGAGATCACGTAGGGCAGACCGGCGATCTCCGGGGTGGCGAGCACCACGGCGTCGGTATGCAGACGGAACTCCGACAGCTGCAGAATGCCGTCGCCGTTGCCGGTGACGCCGGCGCACAGCTTGTAGATCTGCGCCGCGTTGGCCGCGTCGCAGGCGCCGACGAGGCCGATCTTGCCCCACGACGCGACCCACGCCGGCAGCTGCGCGATCGGCTGTCCGATCACGTCCTGGTAGACTTCCAGCTTGGCGAAGGCGGCATAGGCCGGCGCCGTGAAGTAGAGCAGGAAGATGAAGAACAGCGACCACGCCACCGAGTCGCGCGCCTGCTTGACAGACGGCGTGGTGAAGTAGCGCATCAGGATGTGCGGCAGCGACGCCGTGCCGACCATCAGGCAGAGGATCAGCGCGAAGAAGTTCCACATCGCCGTCGCGCTGAAGTTGCCGCGCGCGTCGACGAAGGCCGCGGTGTGCGCCTGCGCGACCCCCAGCGTCTTCTCCAGGCCGGCGATCTTCTCGAGCGCGAAGCCGTACATCACCTGCGGCACCGGCACGCCGGTGACCTTGGCCGACATCACGACCACCGGGATCAGGTAGGCGATGATCAGGATGATGTACTGCGCCACCTGGGTCCAGGTCACCGCCTTCATGCCGCCGAGCATCGAGCAGAGCAGGATGCCGAGCAGGCCGACGAAGCAGGCCACCTCGAAGCCGATGTCGAGGAAGCGGGCGGTGATGATGCCGACGCCGACGATCTGGGCCACGACGTAGACGAACGACGCGGTGATCAGCACGACGACGGCCAGCGACCGCGCGATATTGCCGCCAAAGCGGGCGCCGAAGAAGTCGGGCACCGTGAACTGGCCGAACTTGCGCAGGTACGGCGCCATCAGGATCGAGACCAGCACGTAACCGCCGGTCCAGCCCAGCACGAAGGCGAGGCCGCCATAGCCGCCGAAGTACAACGAGCCCGCCATGCCGATGAAGGAGGCGGCGCTCATCCAGTCCGCGCCGGTGGCCATGCCGTTGTAGAAGGCGGGCACGGTGCGTCCGGCGACGTAGTACTCGCTGACCTCGGCCGTTCGGGCGAGCCAGCCGATCAGCGCGTAGACGCCGAGCGTCAGGAAGATGAAGAGGTAACCGAGGATCTTGTTCGGCACGCCGAAATACTCGAGCAGGCCGATGAAAACCGTGAATCCGACAAAGGTGCCGGTATAGACACCGTAGACCTTGCCGAGGTTCTGGAGGAACCCACCCTGCATCGCGGCCATGGATCGTTCCTCCCTATTCGTCCGACACGCCGAATTCGCGATCGATCTTGTCCTGGGTCTTGGCGTTCCACACGCACATCAGGACGAACGCGATCAACGACCCCTGGGCGGCCATGTAGTAGCCCAGCGGGAAGCCCAGGATCCGGGTGTTGTTGAGCTGTGGCGCGAAGTAGTGCACGACGAAGCTGAACACGAACCAGGCGAACAGGATGATCAGCATCAGGTTCCGCGTTTTGCCCCAGTAGGCGACGAATTGCTGCGGCGATAGTTGTTTGTCCGACATCGAGCGTGCTCCCTTGCGACTTGGTTGGCGCGTACGAAGCGACACGGATGGGGATTGGGTGACCAGAACGTTACGCGGGTGGCCCAAATCGTGGATACTTGCGACGTTCCCCACCCAAGCGCTTCCATGGCGCAGGGTCTTCTTGCTTTCCGTCAGGATCGCACGGGAAGCTGACATCGGACAATCGGTCGCGCCTTAGACTTTAGTCGAATGGCGGGCGCGGGAGGAGCGGGGCAAGGCGGATATGATGCTGTCGCGGCTGCGCTCTCATTTCTTCCCGGGTCCGCTCGCCTCGCGCGACGCTTTGCGTCGGCTTGTCAGTGGCGAGGCCTCGTATGTCGCCCAGCGATCGACCTACGAGTTCGCCCGCAACACATTGGCCTGGTATGGCCAGCACGCCTTCGGCGACCAGAAGTTCATCGAGGTCTTCGCGGTCTGCCGTTGGGAAGCCTTCGCCGCCATCGCCGCCGACATGACGGCGTTGACGCGCGCGGCATTATCCGACGGCCGCCTCGATGCGGCGTTACTGCGTCTGTATAGCGAGGCCCTGGCCGAGTATCCCAATCCGGTCCATCGGCCGGAGGGCTGGGTCGACCGCATCGAGGCCCTCGCGGCACGGTTCCGCGACAGCGCGGCCGAGCAGCCCTTGCGCCCGGTCGATCTCGCGCCGGCCACGGCCGCGCGCATCTACGCCGAGGCGCCCGTGCGATCGAACAATCAGGAGGAGGATCGGCGCGTGCTGGCCGCCGCCGTGTCGTTCGGCCTCGTGTCGTTCGACGATCGCCTGCGTCGCCGCCTCGACAGCAAGGCGATCGGCAACGTCCTGTCCGGCGAGCCGCCGCCGTGACCATTGCGCCCCTGCTGGCCCGGCTGCGGCGGCGCCCCGCCGGTGCGCGCGCCCCGCGCTTCGCACCGGGCACGCCGCTCGCCCAGCTGCCGCTGGTGGCGATCGATTGCGAGACGACGGGCCTCGACCCGCGGCGCGATCGCATCGTGTCGATCGCGGCGCTGCCGATCCACGAGGGCCTGCAGGTCGCCGACGCACCGTCCCTCGACATGATCGTCGACCCTGGTGTGCCGATCCCGGCCCTCGCCACGTCTATTCACGGCATGGACGCCGACAGCGTGGCCGGCGCGCCATCCTTCGCCCAGGCGCATCCCCTGATTGTCGAGGCGATCGCCGGTTCGGTCGTGATCGGCCATCACGTCGGCTTCGATCTCGCCATCCTGGCCCGTGAAGCGAAGCGCGCGGGCCTGTCCTGGGTCGAGCCGCCGCATCTCGACACCGCCGCGCTGGTCGCAGGCGTCGCGCATGTCGGTGGCGACCTGGATCTGTCCGATCTGCTTCATCGCTTCGGCATCGCGAACGCCGGCGGACGGCATACCGCGTCGGGTGACGCGCGCATGGCGGCCGATCTCTTCGTCGAGTTGGCGCGGCGCCTGATCGCGCGCGGCCACGGTACCTTCGCCGGCGCGATCGCCGCCCAGCGTATCGCGCGACGGTGAGACCATGGACACCGGCGCGCTCGATCGCCTCGACAGCTATCCCTATCGGCACACGGTCGACGACATCATGAGCGCGCCGGTGGTGAGCATGCCGGCCTCGGCCAGCGCCGCCGAGGCCGCGGCGATGATGGTCGCGCGATCGGTCAGCAGCGTCGTGGTGTGCGACGAGGCCGGCCGCGCGCGGGGCATCCTCACCGAGAAGGACGTGCTGCGCCTCGCCGCCGCTTCGCCACGGCGACTCGATCGCAGCCTGCAGGATTCGATGACCAGCCCGGTACATGGCATCGAGGCCGGCGCGCTGGTCTATCGCGCCATCGCCCGCATGGCGCGGCGCGGCGTGCGCCATCTGCCGGTGCTCGATGGCGCCGGCCGCGCCGTCGGCATGGTGAGCGCGCGCGATTTGCTGCGCCAACGCGCGGCGCTGGCTCTGCCGCTCGGCGACGAGATCGAGGACGCCCGCGATGCGGCCACCCTCGCCAGCGTCCATCGCCGCCTGCCGGCTCTCGCGCGCGGCTTGCGCACCGACGGTGTGCCGCCGATCCAGATCGCCGCCGTGCTGGCGTCGATCACCCGCGATCTGAGCGCACGGGCCGCCGATCTGGCGCTGGTCGTGATGCGCGACGCCGGCGATGGCGAGGCGCCGTCGCCGTGGTGCCTGCTGGTGCTCGGCTCGGCCGGGCGCGGCGAGACGCTGCTCGTGCCCGATCAGGACAACGCGCTGATCCATGGCGGCTCGGCCGCCGAGGTCGCGTGGTTCGAGCGGTTCGGCGGCCATATCAACCGCATCCTCGACGAAGCCGGCGTGCCCTACTGCAAGGGCGGCGTCATGGCCGGCAACGTCGCGTGGCGCCGCTCGCTCGCGGCGTGGACCGGCGCGGTTGACGGCTGGATCGCGCGGCCACAGGGGGAGGGCCTTCTGAACGTCGACATCTTCTATGACTTCGTCGCGGTGTCGGGAGATCGGGCGTTGGCCGATACGCTGCGCGCCCACGCGACGCGGGCGGCCCGCGCATCGCCGATGTTCCTGATGATGCTCGCGGTCGGCCATGTCGGCGGTGGCGCGCCGCTCGACCTGCTGGGGCGCTTCCGCACAAAGGACGGACGCCTCGACCTGAAGCTCCACGGATTGCTGCCGATCGTCGGCTCGGCGCGGGCCATCGCGCTCGGCGTCGGGTCGGATGCCGTGGCGACGGATGCGCGCTGGCAGGCGGCGGCGCGGTCGGGCGTCTGCTCGGCCGACGAGGCGGCGGGTCTCGTCGAGGCGCGCGCCGTCATCGTCGAGGCGATCCTCGATCAGCAGATGGCCGACATCGCCGCGGGCGTCGCGCCGGGCAACACGGTCGAGCCGGCAAGGCTGTCGCGGGCCGGGCGCGAGCGCCTGCGCGGCGCCCTGCGCACCGCCGCCACGGCGCCGATTCTGGCGCGCGACGCGCTGTCAGGCCGATCCCCTGTTGGCGCGCCTTGATCAAACCTCACCCTGAGGAGTGCGCCATCGGCGCGCGTCTCGAAGGGTGGGCAGTCCGCTCGGTGCCCGTTGCCCATGCTTCGAGACGGCGCTTCGCGCCTCCTCAGCATGAGGTTGCAGGCGCGCCTTGACCGCCGCGACCGGCGGGAGCGAAGGTGTGGCCATGCCGGCAACGCCCAGCGAATCGCAGACCTTTCTCGTCGCCGACGACCATCCAATGGTGCGCGACGCGCTGGGCACGGCGCTGGGCCGCAGCTTCCCCGGCGCGCGCATCGCCGCCGCCGCGACCCTGGCCGAAACCGAGGCGGCGCTGGAGCGCGAGCCGGAAATCGACGCCCTGCTGCTCGATCTCGACATGCCCGGCATGGATGGGCTGACCGGGCTGGCCCTGTTGCGCTCGAACCATCCCGCGGTACCGATCATCGTCGTGTCCGCGGCCCAGGATTCGCAGATCGCGCGGCGCACCATCGAGTTCGGCGCCTCGGCGTTCATCGCCAAGTCGGCGCCGCTGGAGGAGATCGCCGGCGTGGTGCGCGGCGTGCTGCGCGGCGAGGTCTTCGCGCCGCCGGGCATGCCGGCCGAGCCCGGCCCGGCTGACTCTTTCGCCCAGCGCGCTCAGCAATTGACGCCACAGCAATGGCGCGTGCTGTCGCTGATGGTGCAGGGCGACCAGAACAAGATCATCGCCCACAAGCTGGGCGTCGGCGAGGCCACGGTGAAGGCGCACGTCACCGTGATTCTCAAGAAGCTCGGCGTCCGCTCGCGCACCCAGGCCGTGATCGAAGCGCGCCACCTCGCCTTGCCGCCGGCGGGATAGTTTTCCTTCCCCCGGAGGGGGAAAGTGCCCGAAGGGCGGATGGGGGATGTCGAAGACGCACACCGAGCGCGTGGAGACATCCCCCTTCCGTCGCTGCGCGCCACCTTCCCCCTCCGGGGGAAGGGAAGATCAAGACCTTCCCGTGCGAAGCGGGCGACGGTATATGAATTCCGCAACATCCAGCCAGGGAGGGCCGCGTTGAACACGTACAACCAGTATCAGACGCGCGGTCCTGTGACCGCCCCGCGATCGCGCATCGTGGGGCTGGCCGACAGCTGGGACTGAGCTCCCGTCGAAGTCTGGTCTGCCCTCCAGGGGCGCCTCAGCGCGCCCGTCATTCTCAAGGCAAGACCAGCGAGACTCCCATGGGTTCCATCAGCCTGCGCGGCGTGAGCGTCCTGACGCCCGACCCGCTTTTCCGTGACCTGACCTTCGTCGTCGGCGAGGCCGACCGCGTCGGCCTGGTGGCCGGTAACGGCGCCGGCAAGACCACCTTGCTGCGCTGCCTCGCCGGTGCCGCCGAGCCGACATCGGGCGAGATCGTGCGTTCGCGCGGCCTGCGCGTGGGCATCGTCGAGCAGGACGTGCCGCCGACCTGGCTCGACCTGCCGCTGGTCGAGGTCGTGCGCCGCGGCTTGCCGGCGTCGACGCGCGAGTCCGACGAATGGCGCGTCGATCTCGTGCTCGACGAGTTCGACACACCCCTGGACATGCGTGAGCGGCCGATGCGTGCGCTGAGCGGCGGCTGGCAGCGCCTGGCGCTGATCGCGCGCGCCTGGGTGGCCGATCCCGACGCGCTCTTGCTCGACGAGCCCACCAATCATCTCGACCTCGAGAAGATCGAACTGCTCGAGCAGTGGCTGGTCTCGCCGATGCGCCGCGTGCCGATGGTGATCGCCAGCCACGACCGCCGCTTCCTCGACACTTGCACCAACCGCACGCTGTTCCTGCGCCCGGAAATCTCGCGCAGCTACGGCCATCCCTTCACGGTGGCGCGTCAGCTGCTCGCCGACGATGACGCCGCGCAGGAGGCGAAGTTCGCCAAGGACGCGCGCGAAGCCGATCGCCTGCGGCGCAGCGCCGGTGAGCTGAAGAATATCGGCATCAACAGCCTGAGCGACGCGGCGCAGAAGAAGGCGGCGCAGATCTATCGGCGCGCCGAGGCGCTGGAGCGTACGCTCAAGCCCGCGCATGTCGAGAAGGCGGGCGACATCCGCCTGGCCAATCGCGGCACGCACGCGCGCGTGATGCTGGCGCTCGACGCTGTCACGGTGCGCACGCCCGACGGCCGCGCGCTGTTCACTTCAGGCAAGCTCAGCATCCTGCAGGGCGATCGCATCGTCGTGCTGGGCCGCAACGGCGTCGGCAAGTCGCGCTTTGTCGCCCTGCTGCGCCAGGCGATCGCGACGCCCGACAGCGTCGATGGCGTGCGCGTCAGTCCGACCTTGGTGCTGGGCTATGTCGACCAGGCGATGTCGCATCTGCCCGACGAGAAGACGCCGTTGTCGTTCATCACCGAAACATTCCGGCCCGGCGACCAGCGCGCCACCTCGTTGCTCGCCAGCGCGGGCTTTCCGCTCGATCGCCAGCGCCGGCCGATCGCCACGCTGTCGCCCGGCCAGAAGGCGAGGCTGGGATTGCTGGCGCTGCGACTGGCAAATCCGAACTTCTATCTGATGGACGAACCGACCAACCACGTCGACATATCAGGACAGGAGCGGCTGGAGCAGGAGATCCTGACGCACGAAGCGACCTCGGTGCTGGTCTCGCACGACCGCCACTTCGTATCGGCGATTGGCACGCGCTTCCTGCTGATCGACAAGGGCGCGATGCGCGAGGTTGACGCGGCCTGATGCGTTTTCCTTCCCCCGGCGGGGGAAGGTGCCCGAAGGGCGGAAGGGGGATGTCGAAGACGGACACCTGCCGCATTGCGACATCCCCCATCCGTCGCTGCGCGCCACCTTCCCCCTCCGGGGGAAGGTAATTCGTCGCTTGAGACAGGGTGATTTTGTCCGCGCGGGATATGCCTTAGGCTGCGCGGCCAAACGTGACCGAGGGACAACATGGACCATAGACTGGGCCGACGCGGCCTCATCGCCGTGTCGCTGATCGCCATGCTGGGCGGCTGCTCGCAGTCGGCCAAGCCGACCGTGGCCGCGCCACCGACAGCGTCGGCGCCGCGACAGGTCTACAATCCCGGCGACGTCGATCCCGCGCTGGCCGAGAAGATCCAGTTCCACGCCGACCAGAATCAGGTGCCGGTCGAGCTGGTGCACAAGGTGGTCCGCCGCGAGAGCCGCTACCAGCCGCGCGTCATCGGCGCCGGCTACGCCATGGGCCTGATGCAGATCAAGTACACGACCGCGCGCGGCATGGGATACGCCGGCAACGCCCAGGGCCTGCTCGATCCCGACACCAACCTGTTCTGGGGCGTGAAGTATCTCGCCGCCGCCTATCGCTACGCCAACGGCGATCCCGTCATGGCCGACCGCCACTACGCGCGGGGATTTCCGTACAGGCCGTAACCTCGGCCCGGACGCTATTCCACCAGCGCCTTGTCGAAGAAGACCGGCAGCTCTACCGCCAGCCGCGCGAGCAGCGCCGCCCTGTCGAAACCCGGCGGATCGGCCGCGGCGTCGCCATCGGCGGTCGCGATCGGCGTGGCGGGGCGATCCATGAAGGCGAAATGCCAGGCGTTGGCGATCCCGTGATACGCCGCGCCCGGCACGTTCCGCGCGATCCACTGGGCGTGGAAGCGCGGCACCAGCCAGCGATCGAGCTCGGCCGCGTAGACCGCCATCGGCGTCTTGATGCCGGCCAGCGACGCCGGCGTGAACATCACGCCCAGCGGCGCCAGGGCGACGACGGCGCGGACCCGCGTGTCGGTCGCCGCTGCCAGCAGCGGCTCGGTTGTCGGCGCTTGGTCGGTCCGTTCCATGCCACAGAAGATCGGGTCGGTGACGCGGTTCGTCCTGCAGTGATCGGCGATGCGCGACAGGTCGACCTGTCCGCCGGCCAGCGCCACCGCCGTATAGCCACCCGCCGAAAACCCGAGCGTGCCGATGCGCGGCCCCCTGGCATCCGCGGCGATGCGGTCCTTCCAGTCGGGATCGGCCAGCAGCGCGTCGATCACCCGCGAGGCCTGACGCGGTCGTTCGGTGAAGAAAGCGCCCGGCGCCTTCTGCCACAGCGAGCGATCCTGCCAGTTGTCGCCGGGATGGCGCAGGGCCGCGACCAGGTAACCGCCGCGCGCCAGCGCTTCGGCGAGGCTGCTGTGGCCCAGCTCGGAACCACCCGTGCCGTGGCTCACGACGATCAGGCCTTTGACCCGCGCCTGCGGCGGCGCCTGGATCGCGGCCGTGACGGTAAAAGGCCCCATGGCGATCGCCCGCGCGGACGCCTGGGTCGGGTAGTACAGCGCGACGGCGATCGGCTCGGGGGCGGAGGCGGACGCCGGGACCGTGTAGGTGCGCCAGCCCGGCTCGCTGGCCGTGGAAGCGGCCGGCAGCAATCCGCAGCCCATCAGCAGGAAGGCGCAGCACCACGCCAGGCGCGTCGCATGTGTCATGAAAGCCTCCTCGAATGACGAACCCAGTGGCTGCTACAATGTCGGTCCGTCCCGAGCCACGCTCCCTTCGTGAATGGCAGCGGAAACTTCGCCAATGACCATCGCCGACTTCCCGCTTCGCGACCTGCCGACCGTCTGGCGGCGCCAGGGTGTGCTCCTGCTACCGCTGGCGGCGGCGCTCACGCTCGCCGCCGTGGGCGCCTTCGGCTCCTACATCAGCATGGGCCTGCCGCTGCGCCTGCTGCATTTCGCCACCGTCGGCCTGCTGGTCGGCGCGCTGGCCACCGCCCTGTCGGTGGCCGCGCAGCGCTACCTGTTCGCCGGCACCCAGCCGTTCTGGTCCGTCCTCGCCATCGCCGCGGTGACGGCGCCGCCGGGTGGATGGATCGTCTGGGAGCTATTGAGTGTATGGGCACCGAAGGCGCTGCCGCATGTGTCCTACGCGGAGCTGACGGGGCAGGTGCTTGTCGTCAACCTGCTGATCGGTCCCGCGATCTGGTGGCTGCGTCGGCCGTTTGCGCGAACCGTCGCCCTTGCGCCCGCCCTGGCCGCACCCTCGGCGCCGGCCGAGCCCGATCCCCTGCGGTCGAAGCTGCCGTTCGCGTTGCGCAACGCCGCCATCCTGTCGCTGAGCGCCGAGGACCATTACGTGCGCGTGCGCACCGATCGTGGCCAGGCCCTGATCCTGATGAATCTCACCGACGCCGTGGCGGCGCTCGGGCCGGATGCCGGCGTGCGCATCCATCGCTCGCACTGGGTGGCGCGCGACATCGCCCGTGGCGCGACACGACAGGGCGGCCGGCTCGTCGTGCGTCTCGATGACGACACCGCGCTGCCGGTGAGCCGCGCCGGACAGAGATTACTGCGCGACTGACACGGCGCTCGGGCGGGCTACCAGGTGTGGCGCAGGCCGAGGGATGCGGCGTGGTTGTAGGCGCCGCCGCCGAGCTGGCCGTCGTAGCGGATGAAGGCCGTGGTCGAAGCACCGAGCTTGGCGTCGAGCCACAGGCCGAGCACGGCGTGGTCGCGCGGCGGCCGCGCGCCAGTGACGGTGAAGGCGCTGGCCGGCGCGCCGGCGAAGGCCGCCGTGAGCGGCCGCGCCACATCGGCGAACTCGTGCTGCCAGCCCAGGCGCATGCCCAGCAGGACGCGGTCGGCCCGCGCCGTGATGTCGGCGCCGAGCACCGTGCGCAGCGAATTCGTGGTGCGCGCCGCGACGTTGAGGTTCAGCGTATCCGCGCCGCTCTCGCTGAAGGCCGACTGGCGGCTGGTCAGGCCCTGCAGGCGCACGAAGGGCGTCAGCGAGAAGGCGTCGACCGGAATGGTGTAGCCGGCCTCGACCTGACCATAGAACTGATGGGCGACCGGTGTGCCGGTGGCCTGGCGGCTGGCTAGGCCGGGAATGTCGAAGGTGCGCACCAGGCGATTGTCGTGCAGGGCGTAGCCGGCGACGGCATCGACGTGGAAGCCAGACTGATTGAACGAGGCGTAGAGCGCGCCGGTGTAGACGTTGGCGGTGGCGCGCGTGGCGAGGCCGTCGGTTGACAGGCGCGAACTGATGAAGCCAAGGCCGAGGCCGACGACGAAGTTGGCATCGATGCGATAGTTGGCGCCGGCGAGGACGCCGCCGTAGTTGTAATTGAGCCCGCTGGCATTGCCGTCGCTCAGCACGGCCCCGCCGCCGCCCAGGCCGGTGATCCAGGTGCCGATCCTCGCCGTCGGGCTATCGCAGGCGCCGCCGGCGCAGGCGCCGGTCAGGGCGGCGCGCTGGCCCGCGCCGCGTGACGCGGCGGCGGCGCCGCGCGCGGCCGCGGCCTGGGTGGCGAAGCCGGCCAGGAAGGTCGTGCCGGATTGCACGTCGAGCGTGCCGAGATTGGCGTAGGGTTGGCCACTGACGGTGTCCAGCGCACGCGGCCCCTGCGTCGTGTTGAGGCTCGACAGGGCGGAGACGACCACGCCGAGGTCGCCGCCGGCGGTTGCCGCGGCGTCGAGAACAGCGCCGACGGCGCGCTGGTTGGGCGTGCGCGCGCCGTTCTGGAAACCGAACAGCAGGGTCAGCACCACGCTGTTGGCATTGTGGGTGAGGCTGGGGGTGAGGAAGGCCTTGTCGATGGTGACGCCGCTGAAGGTGCCGGCGACACCGCCGGTGGCGCTGAGAATGGTGTAGGTGCCGCCGCCGGTATAGACGCCGTTGGCCGCGCGCACCGCGACCGAGCCAGCCACGGCGGCGGCGCCTGTCGTGGTGATGCTGCCGGCCAGCGCGGTAGGGGAGACATTGACCGTGTAGGTCGTGCCGGCGTTGAGCGTCAGGCCGCCGGTGATAGTGTTGGCGCCGGTGCTGGTCAGCGCCAGCGTGCCGGCGTCGATGCGCACGTCGCCGGTGACGGTGCCGCCATTGAGCGTCAGGCGGTTGGTGCCGCCGAAGAAGCGGATCGCGCTGCCAGGGGTGCCTCCGGTGCCGCGGGTGAGGGTGCCGCCGTTGTTGGTGACGGTGAGGCTTGAGCCGTTGATCGCATCGCCGCCGAAGCCGCCGGCGCCACCGCCGCCACTGCCGCCCGCGATGGTGCCGGAATTGACGACGATGATGCCGTCGAGGCCGGCCCCGCCGGCGCTGCCGCCACCGCGGCCAATGCCCGCGCCGCCGCTGCCGGCGGGGGTATTGCCACCGGTGATGGTGCCGGTGTTGGTGATGGTGCTGTCGCTGATCGTGAAGCCCGCCGCCCCGCCAGCGAAGCCGATAGCGCCGCCGCCGCCGCCGCCGATCCCGGCGCCGCCGTGGATGCTGCCCGCGCCGCCCGTGATGGTGCCGGCGTTGGTGAAGGTGGCGATGCTGCCGGAGCCGGCACTCCCGCCGCCGCCGCCGCCGCTGCCGGCGGCCCCGCCGCCGCCGACGCCCGCGCCCCCGCCCGCGCCCGCGCCACCCGTGCCGATGCCGCCAGCGCCGGCACCAGCGCCGCCGCTGGCGCCGGCCGTGCCACCGCCGAAACCGCCGCCGCCACCACCAGCGGAGACGGGGCCTAAGCCGCCGGCGCCGCCGTTGATCTGCGCCGTCGCCGACGACGGGCAGATGGCGAGCAAGGCCGTCGCGATCGACGCGACCGCGACACCGCGAACGAGAGTCGCCTGCATGACTCCGTGAACTCCCCCGGCCCCCGCCGTCTCGACAGCGTGTTGCCTCGTCACGCCAGCGAGCAGGAAAGCAGATGGAATTGACAGCCGCAAGAATCCCACAAGCGGGACAAGGGGGTCATCGGCGATCGCGTCACGGCCGATCGCCACGACGCGCGCGGGATTACCTATCGGCCGGAGTGAGGCTTCCGTTCAGGCGGCCAGCAGGAGGCCGAAAACAGGCACGGCAGCGAGTACGAATCGTGCGCCGACATGCCGAGCGGGGCGCCATAATACGCCCGGCATGTAGACCCATACGAAGGCGAGCACGATTGGGGGCCATACGATCAATGACGGGGGCAGATTTTCGATCACAAAGATCCGACCAAAGAGATCTATGCGGGTGGCCGAGGTCAGTCTCCCATTTCTGAACGCGTCGGCCAGCCCTGGATCGTTCTTCTCGACGGTGCGGCCATCGATTGAATAGTCCGTTTGAGTGTGACGGCCAGTGAATGCCATCGCTGATACGACGCACACCATCACAATCACTACGTGACAGAGAACCAGCAGGGCTCGCTTCACGATTGGCGGCATCGGCTATCAGGCCGTCAGCCGTTCCGTCGCCCGGCTGCGCAAACGCAGCAGCGCGCGGAGCGCGGCGGGTTTCACTGGCTTGTGCAGCAGCTCGACGCCGCGGGCGCGGGCGCGCGGCCGCAGCGTCGGGTCGCGGTCGGCGGTGATCAGGGCCGCTGGTACCGACAGCGCCCAGCGGCGGCGCAGGGTTTCGATGATCTCCAGCCCATCGGGCCCGTCGTCGAGATGCAGGTCGGCGACCAGCAGGTCGGGGAAACGGCCGGCGCGGTCGACGGCGGCGATCGCCTCGTCGAGGCTGGCGGCGACGGCGACCTGGCAGCCCCAGCCGCCGATCAGCGCGGCCATCGCCTCGCGCACCTGCGCCTCGTTGTCGATGCACAGCACGAAGGCGTCGGGATCGAAGACCGGCGCGGCCTGCTGCGTCGGCGCGGCCGACGGGGCGGCGAGCACCGAGGCGATGCGCGTGACGCCGACATGGAAGGTCGAGCCCTGGCCCGGCGCTGAGTTCAGGCCGATCGGCAGATCGAGCATGCGCGCGATGCGCTCGACGATGGCCAGCCCCAGCCCCAGACCGCGCTCGCCGCGATCGTCGTCGGGGTTCAGCCGCACGAACTCCTCGAAGATCACTGCCTGCTTGTCGGGCGCGATGCCCGGGCCGTTGTCGCGCACTTCGATGCGCAACTGCTGACCGGCGCGCCGGCAGCCCAGCAGCACGCGCTGTGGGCGTCCGGGGGTGGCGCCGTAGCGGATGGCGTTGGACAGCAGGTTCTGCAGGACACGGCGCAGGAAGGCCGGGTCGGTCGAGACAAAGGCGCGCGTCGGCACCACGCGCAGTTCGACGCCGTGGCGCTGCGCCAGCGGCGCGAAGGCGGTGGCCAGCGACTCGAAGAGCGGCTGCAGCGCGAAGGGCCGCGTCTCCGGCTGGAAGGCGCCAGCGTCGAGCTTGGAGATGTCCAGCAGCGCGTCGATCAGCGATTCGACGGCGCCGAGGCTGAGGTCGATCTTGCCGCCGAGATCGTTGCGCGGTTCACGGTCGATCAGGGCTGCGGTGAACAGGCGCGCGGCGTGCAGCGGCTGCAGCAGATCATGGCTGGCGGCGGCGATGAAGCGGGTTTTGCCGAGATTGGCCGCCTCGGCCTCGGCGCGGCTCGCCTCCAGCTCGGCGGTGCGCTCGATGACGCGCTGCTCGAGGTTATCCTTGGACTGGCGCAGCTCGGCCTCGGCTTTACGCGCCTGGGTGATGTCCTGGTAGAGCAGGAAGAAGCCGACCACGCCGCCGGTGTGATCGACGTGCGGGATATAGGTGCCGGCGGCGACCTCGATCTTCACGTCGTTGGTCGGGAACTCGATCTCGAAATGCTGCTCCTGGCCGGCGAGCACGCCGTCGATATACGGCTTGAGCCGCGCATAGCGCTCGGCGCCGATCACCTCGAGCGACGTGCGACCCTCGGTCTGTTGCGCGGTGAGATTCAGCGCCTGCTGGTAGGGCCGGTTGGTGAATCGGTAGCGCTCGTCCTTGTCGAGATAGGCGATCAGCACCGGCACGTTGTCGGTATAGACGCGGATGCGCCGCTCGCTGTCGCGCAGCGCCTCGGCGGTGTGCACGCGCGTCGTGACGTCGTGGCAGGTGGCGACGAAGCCGCTGCCGGGCAGCGGATCGAGCCTGAGCTCGATGACCCGGCCGGCGGTGACCAGCTCGTGGATCTGCGCCGTGTCGGGGCGGCGCAGCAGATGCTCAACCTCGCCGGCGCCGCCGAGCTGCGTGGCCGGCGTGCCGACCACGACCTTGTCGGGATCGAGCGACAGCAAGGTGGTGAAGCGCTCGTTGGAGATTTCCAGCCGGCCCTCGCGGTCGAAGGCGGCGATGCCCATGCCGACATGGTCGAGCGTGTTGCGCAGGATCTCGTAGTTGTAGCGGATCGCCTCCGACGCCTCGTCGATGATGGCGCGCGCAGTAGCAGGCAGGATCAGGCCGCGCCGCGCCGAGGCGGCGACGATGACGCGCGCCGAGGCGGCGCCCAAGGTGCCCGACAGCGCGCGTTCGGCGCGCGCCAGCGCCGCCTGCGTCGACAGCGGCCCGCCGGCGAAGACGCGCTCGGCGCGCTCCGGCCCGATGAAGCGCGCCAGCAGGTCGCTGAGCTCGGCGATGCGCGTGGCCGCCACCGGCACCGGCGTGGCCGGCTGCTCGGGATCGGCGCCGAGCACGAAGGAGTCGGCCTGCTGGCGGTCGCGGCTCAGCGGACGCACCAGCAACGAGACGCCGACCATCAGCAGCGTGTTGACCAGCATGCAGACGATGAAGCCCTGGCCGACGGGATCGAGCTCGGCCAGCGGGCCGGGCAGCCAGGACTGCAACGGCGCGCTCTGCTTGCCACCGGTGGTCGCCTGGCGCAGCGAGGGCAGCAGCAGGGCGTAGAGCCAGACGACGAAGCCACCGGCCATGCCGGCGACCGCGCCGAAGCGATGGGCACGCCGCCAGTAGAGGCCGAGCAGCAGTCCGGGCGCGAAATTGGCCACGGCGCAGAACGAGATCATGCCGATCGAGGCCAGCGGCAGGTAGCCGGAGATCACCCGCTCGTAGGCGTAGCCGGCGAGCAGGATCACGATCACCGCCAGACGGCGCACCAGCACGACGGTGCCGCCCATCTCGCTGGCGCGGCCGGCCTCGCGGCGCAGCAGGTAGGGCATCACCAGCTCGTTGCCGATCATGCTGGAGAGCGCCATGCAGGCGACGATCACCATCGAGGTCGCCGCCGACAATCCGCCGATGAAGACGAACAGCGACAGCCAGTCCTCGCCGGCGCTCATCGGCAGGCGCAGCACGAAGAGGTCGGCGTTCGTTCCCGGCTCCAGCAGCAGCAAACCGCCCACCGCCAGCGGCACGACGAAGAGGTTGATCAGCACCATGTAGAGCGGGAAGAGCCAGCGCGCCGTCTTCAGGCTCGCGGGATGATCGTGCTCGACCACGGCGACATGGAACTGGCGCGGCAGGCAGAGGAAGGCGGTGCCGGCCAGCAGGGTGAGCACGATCCACGACAGCGTCGAGCCCTGGTTGGTGACGCGATCGGCGATCGCCGGCGCCGCCGCGACCTTGGCGAGCAGGTCGGCCGGCCCGTCGAACAGCACGAACAGCACGAAGGGCCCGACGGCGAGCAGGGCGGCGAGCTTGACCACCGATTCGAAGGCGATCGCCACCATCATGCCGCGGTGCTGCTCGGAGGCCTGCACGTTGCGCACGCCGAACAGGATGGTGAACAGCGCCATCAGCACGGCGACGAACAGCGAGGTGTCGGTGTGCACCACCGCGGCCGCGCCGGTGGCGCCTGGCGTGGCGATCGCCTTGAAGCTCGAGGACACCGCCTGCAATTGCAGGGCGATGTAGGGCAGCACGCCCACCGTGGCGAAGAGCGTGGCGGTGACGCCCACGGCGCGGCTCTTGCCGTAACGCGAGGCGAGGAAGTCGGCGATCGAGGTGACGTTGTGGCGCTTGGCCACCTGCACCATCTTGCGCAGCATCGGATAGCCGGCGATGACCACGATCGCCGGGCCGACATAGATCAGGATGAAGTCGAGCCCGCTGGTCGCGGCGCGGCCGACCGCGCCATAGAACGTCCACGACGTGCAATAGATCGCCAGCGACAGGCTGTAGACCACCGGCCCCATCGCGCCGGTCGACCAGGTGCGCGCATGACGGTCGCCGAGCCACGCCACCGCGAACAACAGTCCGAGATAGGCGAGCGATAGGCCGAAGACCGCCGTCTCCTGCAGCATCGTGCCGTCCGAGTTCGTTTCTTCCCTGCGGGCATAAGACACCGCGGCTCATGCACTGTCCATCAGACCAACGTCCTACCTTCCTCCGGAGGGGAAGGGCGATCGCAGACGGCCGGTTCGATTTGGTCTTACCTTCCCCCGGAGGGGGAAGGTGCCCGAAGGGCGGAAGGGGGATGTCGAAGCCGGACTCCATCCAGCGCCACGAAGATCGCCTCCATCACCGCATCCGCACGCGCCACGATGTCGTTGTTCCAGAAGCGCAGGACCGTGAATCCCTCGCGCTCGAGATAGGCATCGCGCCGCGCGTCGTAGCCGGCGGCCTCGACATGCTGACTGCCGTCGACCTCGATGATCAGCTTCGCTTTCAGGCAGGCGAAGTCGGCGATGTCCGGACCGATGGGGACCTGACGGCGAAAGCGCGCATCCATGAATTGCTGGCGGCGCAAGCGCCGCCACAGCGCACGCTCGGCCTCGGTCATGTCACGCCGCAAGGAGCGTGCGTTGGTTGAGGCTGCTTGAGTTGAATCAGGACGCATCGCCGGACTCTGGATAGCAATCATATCGGGAAAATGTCATAAATGATTCTACCTAGTGCGCGAAGCGCCAGCAGGCAAATGTCCAAGATCACTTCCGTCTTCGACATCCCCCTTCCGCCCTTCGGGCACCTTCCCCCTCCGGGGGAAGGGAAGACAGCTTCGACCAACGTCTGATCGACCAACGTCTGACAGACCAAGGGAGGGCTTATCGCCGGCTCGTCGCGTGCGTACAGCGCTTGCGGACGCACGAGAGGGAGAACAACGCGATGACGATGGCTTCGATCACCGCCGACCAACAAGTGGCGGAGAAAGCGCCGGCGACCGACCTGACGAGCAAGGAGACGCGCAAGGTGATCTTCGCGTCGTCGCTCGGCACGGTCTTCGAGTGGTACGATTTCTATCTGTTCGGATCGCTGGCGGCGATCATGAACAAGAACTTCTTCTCCGGCGTGTCGGAGACGGCGGGCTTCATCTTCGTGCTGCTGGGCTTCGCCGCCGGCTTCGCGGTGCGTCCCTTCGGCGCGGTGTTCTTCGGCCGCCTGGGCGATCTGATCGGCCGCAAGTACACCTTCCTGGTCACCATCCTGCTGATGGGCGTCTCGACCGCGGTGGTCGGCATCCTGCCGAGCTACGCCAGCATCGGCATCGCAGCCCCGATCATCCTGATCGGCCTGCGCCTGCTGCAGGGCCTGGCGCTGGGCGGCGAGTATGGCGGTGCGGCGACCTACGTCGCCGAGCACGCGCCCAATGGCAAGCGCGGCCTGTTCACCTCGTGGATCCAGACCACCGCGACGCTCGGTCTCTTCATGTCGCTGCTGGTGATCCTTGCTTGCCGGCTGTGGCTGGGTAACGAAGAGTTCGAGGCCTGGGGTTGGCGCATCCCGTTCCTGGTCTCGATCATCCTGCTCGCCATCTCCGTGTGGATCCGGCTGTCGCTCAACGAATCGCCGATGTTCCAGAAGATGAAGGCGGAGGGCAAAGCGTCGAAGTCGCCGATCAAGGAGTCGTTCGGCGACTGGAAGAATTTGAAGATCGTCATCCTCGCGCTGGTCGGCCTGACCGCGGGTCAGGCGGTGGTCTGGTACACTGGCCAGTTCTACGCGCTGTTCTTCCTGACGCAGACGCTCAAGGTCGACGGCACCACCGCGAACCTGCTGATCGCCGCCTCGCTGGTGATCGGCACGCCGTTCTTCATCTTTTTCGGCTGGCTATCCGACAAGATCGGCCGCAAGCCGATCATCATGGCCGGCTGCCTGATCGCGGCGCTGACCTACTTCCCGCTGTTCGGCGCGCTCACCAAGTACGCCAACCCGCAGCTCGAGCAGGCGGTCGCCAAGTCGCCTGTCGTGATCGTCGCCGATCCCGCGACCTGCTCGTTCCAGTTCAACCCGACGGGTACGGCGAAGTTCACGCAGGAGTGCGACAAGGCCAAGGCGCTGCTCGCCCGCGCGGGCGTGCCCTACACCAACCAGGCGGCGCCGGCGGGCACCAAGGACGCCGTGGTGAAGATCGGCGGCACCACCATCGCGAAGTTCGACGCCAAGGCGGTCTCGGCAGCGCTGACGGCGGCGGGCTATCCGGCCAAGGCCGACCCCAAGGCGCTCGAGCCCTTCTCGGCCAACTGGCTGATGGTGCTGGCCATTCTGGTGGTGCTGGTGATCTACGTCACCATGGTCTACGGCCCGATCGCGGCGATGCTGGTCGAGCTGTTCCCGACGCGCATCCGCTACACCTCGATGTCGCTGCCCTACCACATCGGCAATGGCTGGTTCGGCGGCTTCCTGCCGGCCACCGCCTTCGCTCTGGTGGCCTGGCAGGGCGACATCTACTACGGCCTCTGGTACCCGATCATCATCGCGCTGGGCACGTTCGCCATCGGCATGCTGTTCGTGCGCGAGACGAATCAGGTCGATATCACGAAGTAGGCTGTCCGCACTTTCCATGCGACGGCCCGGCGGCGACGCCGGGCCGTTTGCTTTTGCTATTCCTTCTGCCCGCGACCGACATGACATTGATCGTCCGGGTCGGGACCGCTAAAACCCGCGCCGACCCCGACATTCCCGCCCGAGGACCCGCCCCGATGGCCGCCTATCAGTACGTCTATGTGATGAAAGGTCTGTCCAAGACCTTTCCCGGCGCGCCCAAGCCGGTGCTCAAGGATATCTGGCTGAGCTTTTTCCCCGGCGCCAAGATCGGCGTGCTGGGCCTCAACGGCTCGGGCAAGTCGACCCTGCTCAAGATCATGGCCGGCAAGGACGACAATTTCGTCGGCGAGGCCTGGGCGGCCGAGGGCGTGAACGTTGGCCTGCTGTCGCAGGAGCCCGAGCTCGACCCGGCCAAGGACGCGCTGGGCAACGTCATGGACGGCGTCGGCGAGATGGCCCGGCTGCTCAAGCGCTTCGACGAGGTCTCGGCGGAGTTCGCCAATCCCGACGCCGACATGGACAAGCTGATCGCCGAGCAGGCCGAGCTGCAGGAGAAGATCGACGCCGCCAATGGCTGGGACCTGCAGCGCACGGTCGAGATCGCCATGGACGCGCTGCGCTGCCCGCCGGGCGACGCCGACGTCACCAAGCTGTCGGGCGGCGAGCGCCGCCGCGTAGCGCTCTGCCGCCTGCTGCTGTCCAAGCCCGACATGCTGCTGCTCGACGAGCCGACCAACCATCTCGACGCCGACTCGGTCGCTTGGCTCGAGCGCTTCCTGCACGACTATCCCGGCACCGTCGTGGCGGTGACCCACGATCGCTACTTCCTCGACAACGTCGCGGGCTGGATTCTCGAGCTCGATCGCGGCCAGGGCATTCCGTGGGAGGGCAACTACTCCTCGTGGCTGCGCCAGAAGGAGACGCGTCTGGCGGTCGAGGAGAAGACCGCCGATGCGCGCCGGCGCACCTTGCAGCGCGAGCTGGAATGGATGGGCACGAGCCCGGCGGCGCGGCGCAGCAAGAGCAAGGCGCGTATCGCGGCCTACGAGCAGATGCTGGCCGAGAACGAGAAGCAGACCCTGGAGCAGGCGCAGATCGTCATCCCCTCAGGTCCGCGCCTGGGCGACCTGGTGATCCGCGCCGAGAAGATCGCCAAGGGCTATGGCGATCGCCTGCTGATCGACAATCTCAGCTTCAACCTGCCGGCCGGCGGGATCGTCGGCGTGATCGGCGCCAATGGCGCGGGCAAGACCACGCTCTTCCGCATGATCACCGGCCAGGAGAAGCCCGATGGCGGCAGCTTCACCGTCGGGCCGACGGTGAAGCTGGGCTATGTCGATCAGTCCCGCGACTCGCTCGACGCCAACAAGACGGTGTGGGAGGAGATCTCCGGCGGCAACGACCTGATCATGCTGGGTAAGCGCGAAGTGTCGAGCCGCGCCTATTGCGGCGGCTTCAACTTCAAGGGCGGGGACCAGCAGAAGAAGGTCGGCCAGCTCTCGGGCGGCGAGCGCAACCGCGTGCACCTCGCCAAGATGCTCAGGACCGAGGCCAACGTGCTGCTGCTCGACGAGCCGACCAACGACCTCGACGTCGACACCTTGCGCGCGCTCGAGGAGGCGCTGACCGACTTCGCCGGCTGCGCCGTGATCATCAGCCACGACCGCTGGTTCCTCGACCGCATCGCCACCCACATGCTGGCCTTCGAGGGCGACAGCCAGGTGGTGTGGTTCGAGGGCAACTACCAGGACTACGAGGCCGACCGGAAGCGTCGCCTGGGCGCCGAGGCCGACCAGCCGCATCGCATCAAGTACAAGCCGCTGGTCAGGGCTTGAGCCGCCGACCTCATGCTGAGGAGGCCGCTTTGCGGCCGTCTCGAAGCATGGGCCACAGGCACCGAGCGGGTTGCCCACCCTTCGAGACGCGCCCGTTGGGCGCTCCTCAGGGTGAGGTGGACCGCGTCGCCGCGCGCATTGCGGTGGGGTAGGAATTGTGCAAAGTCACCGCGAAAGGCGTACGGGCCGGCCTCTCGCGGCCCTGTCGCGGGCGAGATTCGCTGCGGCGCTCCCACTCACTTCTGGTGCATGAATCTTGTCGGGGTTGCGGCAAAGAATTGGCAGCTTCCTTCAATCGCCTATCGGCCGCCTCCTGGTGGATGTCGCGCGGCGATACAAAGGCGGCCTGTGGACGGTGTTCCTTGTCTCCAACGTCGCGGCGATCGTCGGCGCGCTGCAGTATCCGCTGATCACCGTGTTCGTCAGCGCGGTGGCTGGCGGACAGGCGGCGCAGGAGGGCATCACCCAGGGCATCATCGACTGGATACGCCAGCTGCCCGGGCTGAACGTCTTCGAGGGCCAGCGCGGGGTGATCATCAGCATCCTGGTGGTGCTGTTCTTCCAGATCACGCTCAACGCCTTCATCGCCTATCTCTACTCCAGGGTGGTCGCCACGGTGAACGCCCGCATCGCCAACGACCTCCTCGGCCTGGCCGCCGACAAGGCGCTCGGCATGCCGATCGAGTTCTTCGACCGCTCCAACACCGGCGAGCTGCGCGCCAAGCTGACCGATCCGCCGCTCAACGACATCCCGTACTTCATCTTCAAGCTGCAGGAGATCGCCTCGCAGCTGGTGCGGCTGGTGGTGACGGTCATCGTGCTGTTCTGGCTGTCGACGCAGCTGGCGGTGCTGATGGTGCCGGTGGGCATCATCATCGGCCTGATGGCCCATCGCACGCACAAGCGCATCTTCAGCCTGCTCAACGCCATGCGGGCGATCGAGATCAAGTTCGCCGGCCAGTCGCACGAGCTGCTCGAGGGTATGCGCGTGGTCAAGCAGAGCAACCAGGAACTGCACATGCGCGACGCCTACGCCGGGACCGGCGAGGACCTGATCGAGCGCCGCCGCGTGTTCGCCATCAAGCAGTCCGAGCAGAACTTCGTGCTCGAGTTCGGCGGCCTGCTGATGATCAGCTCGGCGTTCGGCGTGCTGGCGCTGTCGGAATGGGGCAGCTTCGGCGATCGGCTGGGGGTCGGCGTCGGCTTCTTCGCCGCCATGCTGCGCGCCTACATGCAGCTCAGGCAGATCGTGGCCGACGTCAATTCGCTGGCGCCGCAGCTGCCGCGCGTGCTGGGCTACGCCGACATCGTGCTGGCGGTCGAGAAGGCCAAGCCGGTGATCCAGAAGGACGCGCCGCCGCCGGCGACGGTTCCCGGCGCGCTCGACGTGCGCAACGTGTGGTTCCAGTATGTCGAGGACCGCTGGGCGCTGAAGGACATCAACTTCTCGGTGGCGCCCGGCTCGACCACGGCGATCGTCGGCCTGTCGGGCTCGGGCAAGACCACCCTGCTGGAGATCCTCGCCCATCTGCGCTTCCCGCAGCGCGGCCGCGTGACGCTCGATGGCGTCGACCTCGACAAGTACGACGCCACCGGCCTGCGCGGCGCCATCGGCTACGTCAACCAGGACCCGTTCATCTTCAACGGCAGCCTGCGGCGCAACCTGGTGTTCGCCAAGCCGGACGCCAGCGAGGAGGAGATCGAGAAGGCGATCCGCATGGCGGCGCTGACCGAAGTGGTCGCCGGCTTCAACGGCGACCTCGATGTGGAGATGGGCGATCGCGGCCGGCTGCTGTCGGGCGGCCAGCGCCAGCGCGTGGCGCTGGCGCGCGTGCTGATGCAGAAGCCGGCCTTCCTGATCCTCGACGAGGCGACCAGCGCGCTCGACATCCGCACCGAGCGGGTGATCTTCGACCACCTGATGGCGACGCGCCAGGAGCGCGGCCTGATCGCCGCCACGCACCGCCTGGTGTCGACCACCAACTTCGACCGCATCGTCCTGATCCACGACGGCCGCATCGTCGAGGAGGGCAGCCATGCCGAGCTGATGGCGCGGGGCGGCATGTACGCCGACCTGTTCAAGTTCCAGACCGACGCCATCGCCTTCGCGCCGCAGGCCAGCCTAGCCTGAGTTTCCGGAAGGAAAAGACGCCGCGCGTCGCCATGACGGCCGCCGCCGACTCACGCTAGGCTTCCGACGTTCGGCCGCGTCCGTCGAGGCTTCATGCGCAATCCACGCCGCAAGGTTGGCTATGGTCTGGCCGTCGCTCTTCTCGGGGGCGGTGCCGCGCTGGCGGCTGCCTTCAGCACCGACTGGATCGGCGACGTACCGAGCGCGCTGATCACCTCTTTTGGCGGCATCTCTGCCATCTTCGGCCTGTTCGGCGTCCTCATGTCGGTGTTCGCCGCGATCGGCCACGCCCGGCTGATGTCAGGACGCGGCGTGATCGCCCGTTGGCGCATCACGCCGGACGAATGGGATCGCTTCCGCGCCTTCGACGTGGCCCGCGCCGCGCAGGATCCGAGGCTGCTCAACGAATTGCCGATCCGAGAGGATACGCCCAAAGAAGGCGTCGACGTGATCGTTGGCCGCACGCAACTCATCGTCGACGGCTCGTACCACACGCTGAGATTTCGCGGCCTGCCCGAGCTGCGCGCGGTCGGGTGGTTGAACGCGCCGGCCGATCCCGAATGCCTGGAGTTCGCGCTGCTCTATCCCGGCGGGCGGTACGGCGGCGCCAAGCTGCTCAGCCTGCGCGTACCGGTAGCGCCCTCGGCGCGCGAAGACGGCGTGCGCGTCTACCATCATTTCAAGTCCAGTCTTCCCAAGTTCAGGCCGGGCCTCGCCTATCGCCGGCCGGGATTGGTCTTCGGCGGGGGTATCGGCCTTGTGCTTGCGTGCCTGGCGGCGAGCGGCGTTGGATGGCTGCTCGAGGCCCGCGGGGTGACCGGCGATCTGCCGGCCAACCTCAAGCTACTGGGCCTCCTGGCCGCGTTGTTTCCGCTGTTCGTCACCGTGATGGTGGCGTTGATCGTGCAGCCGTGGAAAAAGAAATAGCGATAGGCGGATGTCGCAGACGAACGGCGGCGTTTGTCTTCGACAGCCGCTCCATCCGCTCGCGACTCGTCGCGTCGGCCGGCGCGTAGAGCGACACCGAGAAATCGCTGTCGCGGCCCTGCGGCTGCAGCACGGCGAAGTCGAAGACCATGTCGCCGACGAGCCCGTGCCTGACCGTCTTGCGCCAGATCGGCGGTTCGGCCAGCTCGTGGTCGGCCCACCAGCGCGCGAACTCCTCGCTCGATGCCGTGAGCAGCGCGACCTGTGACGCCAGCACCGGATCGTCGGCCATCGCCGCCGTCGCCAGCCTGAACTGCGCCACCGTCGAACGCGCCACGATCTCCCAGTCGACAAAGATCGCGCGCCACAGCGGATCGAGGAACAGGCGGCCGATGACACTGCCGCGCGCCGGATCGCCGCTGTCGAACGCGCCCAGCAACAGGCGCGCCGGCCGGTTGGCGGCGACCACCTGGCGGTAGCGGTTGGTGATGTAGGCGGGATGCGGCGACAGCCCGTCGATCAGCGACAGCAGAGGGGCCGCAGGCATCGCCTCGCCGGTCCCGCCGGTGCGCCCGTCGAGGTCCGGCCGCGCCAGCCGGAACAGGTAGGTCTGCTCCGCCTGGCTCAGCCTGAGTGCGCGGCCGAGCGCGCGCAGGGCATGGGGCGAGGCGTTCACGTCGCGGCCCTGCTCGAGCCAGACGTACCAGGTGGCGCTGATGCCGGCAGCCTCGGCGACTTCTTCCCGGCGCAGGCCGGCGGTCCGCCGCCGGCCGCCCGGCTTGATGCCGAAAGCGGCCGGGTCGAGCCGCTCGCGGCGGCTGCGCAGGAAGCGCGCGAGCTCGTCACGCCGGGTGGTAGTATTCATACCAGTATAAGATATCAGATTGTACCAGTGTAATCCTTCACTAGTTTCCAGCCATGTCCCCGCTCAGCCAGATCCGCCAGATCGACTACACCGTCCTCTACGCCCGTGACCTCCAGGCGATGCGGCACTTCTACGGGGCCGTCATGGAGTTCCCGCCGCTGCGCGAGCTGAGCGCGCAGTGGATCGAATACCGGATCGGCGCCAACACCTTGGCGCTCACGGTGCACGGCCCGCGCTTCGGCGGCGCGCCGCCAGCCGCCGGCGATCTCTCGCTGCAACTGGCCTTCCGTGTCGCGCCGCCTGTGGTCGCCCAGTGCGCGGCGGCGCTTCAGGCCAAGGGTGTGACACTGATCGCGCCGCTGACCGACCACCCCTTCGGCCACCGCACGATCTTCTTCCGCGATCCCGACGGCAACGTGCTGGAGATCTACGCGGAGCTGTGAGGATCTCTGTCATCCCGAGCGTAGCGAGGGATCTAGTGACATACCTAGATTCCTCGCTACGCTCGGAATGACAGAGTCGAGGAACGCTACGGCCGACCGCCGCTACTCACGCCCTCGATCACATCGAGCAGCTCCCCGCCGACATCGTCCCAACCGCGCGTCACGAAGCGCGCGCGAATGCGCGCGTTGGCGGCGTCGAGATAGCCCGGCTCGGTGATGACGCGGCGCAGCTCGGCGAGCCAGGCCGCCTCGTCGCTGGTGTCGGCATGGAAGGCGAGGCCTTGGCCGGCCTCGGGCAGCGAGGTGTTGTCGGCGGCTAGGCAGTATTTGCCGAAGGACAGCGATTCGAGGATCGGCAGGCCCCAGCCCTCGTAGAGCGAGGGGAAGATGCTGAAGGCGCAATGGGCGTAGAGCCAGGAGACCTCCTCGTCGGTCGGCCCCTCGACGAAACAGAGCGTGCGGTTCCACATCGCCGTGTCGGCCGTCATGGTCGCGAACAGCTCTTCGGTGCGCCAACCGCGCTGGCCGGCGAACACCAGGGTCGGGACCGCCTCGCCCAGCTCCTCGACCAGCCGCCGCCATAGCCGATAGGCCCAGAGGTGGTTCTTGCGCGGATTGATGGTCGAGACGTAGACGACGAAGCGCCCAGGCTCGAGCGCGTGATGTGCCAACGCCGCGCCGCGTCTCGGCGGCGCGTCGCGCTTCAGATCGGCGCTGAGCGGCACGGATGTCACCGGCCGGATCGCCACCTGCCGTTCGCGCGCATAGGCCTCGACGTCGCGCGCGACATGCGCGGAGATCGCGCATAGCCGATCGGCGGTGGCGATGAGCCCATCGATGTAGCGCGTGAAGCGGCCGCGACCGGTCTCGTCGGTGAAGAATTCGGGGCGGCGGATCGGGATCAGGTCGTAGACCAGGCCGACGAAGCGCAGGCCGCGCTCGCGCTTCAGCCGCGCGACCTCTTCGAGCGGCTTCGTACTCCACCAGATGCCGAGCAGGATCATGGTCGCGCTGGGCGCGACGTCGACGTCGCGCGGCGCGTGGCTTGTCCGCGCTCCCTCGCGCGACTCGACCAGCGTGTCGACGAAGTGGCCGCGGCGATCGGCGTTCTCGTCGAGCCGCAGACGCGTCGCCATCGCACGCCGCTGCTCCGGCGACAGATGCGGCCAGGCGGCGGCGATCCGGCGGAAGGCGGCCCGCGCGATGGTGCGGCCGGGCTCGCCGCCCAGCGACAGGCGGCGCGCCACCGTCACGGACACCGACGCCAGCAGCCGCCGGATCGCGGCGTAGGGGTGCGCGCCCTGCGGCTCGGCGCAGATCGCATCGAGGTCGAGCGACTGGGCGCGCGTGGTCGACTCGATGAAGGCGTCGAAATCGATGGACCGGAACCGGCTGCGCCGGCTGTTCCAGGCGACAACCGTCACGCCGCGCGCGGCGAGGTACTTCGCGACTTCGTACTCGACGCGCGGAATCCCGGTCTTCTTCTGGTGCCGGCTCTCGAGGAGGTTGGTCACGCAGACGTAGATCGGCGGCTGTTGCGTCACGGGCTGTTGCGTCACAGGCGCCCGCTTCCACCGCCGGACGAGGGAAATGGTGCCCCGAGTCGGATTTGAACCAACGGCCTACCGCTTACGAAGCGGTTGCTCTACCGCTGAGCTATCGGGGCGCCGCGCGGCTTGATACGGGAAACGTCGGGGAGTCACTCCAGTGGCGCGTCTTGTCGATCGTCCGCCGCGCCACTGGAGTGGCGCGCCCCGACCCTAAGACAGCTCGCAAACCACATGCGATCGTCCTGGGGCGCCTCAGGATTTGCGTTGGTACAAGGTTCTTCTTGTGTGCCTGCGGGTCGAGCGGCATGCATGGGCCGGTTCGGCGTTCGCCGAAGCGTTGCCGCTCGCGCGGCACCTAGGTTCGCCGCATGACCGTTCTCACCGCCGCCGCCCCGCTGGTCCTCGTCATCGTCCTGCTCGCCAGCGGCCGCTTTGGCGCCCTGGCGGCGGGTGGCGCCGGGCTGGTCGCCACCGTAGCCGCTGCGCTGGCGCTGCGCGGCACCGAGGGCTTTACCGGCTTCGCCGTCGGCCAGACCCTGGTGGGCTCCTGGCTCTCCTGGCAGGTGATCTCGATCGTCGCCGGTGGCGTGTTCTTCTATCGCTGCGTCGCCGGTCGCGCGCCGCCGATATCCGCTGCGCCAACGCCGGCGGCGACGCCCGATCATCGCCGCCTGTACTTCGTCTGCTTCCTGCTCGGTCCCTTCGCCGAATCGGTCACCGGCTTCGGTGTCGGCTACATCATCGCGCTGGCGGCGGTGACGCGGCTGGGCATCGGCGGCGTGCCGGCGCTGCTGTTCGGCCTCTACAGCCAGTCGATGGTGCCGTGGGGCGCGCTGGCGGCGGGCACCACCGTGGGCGGGCTGCTCACCGGCCTGTCGCCGACGACACTCGGCGCGCTGTGCGGTCTGCTGCAGATGCCAGTGCATCTCGGCTACCTCGCGCTGTTCTGGTTCTTCTGGCGCGGCGTTGGCCCCGCGCCATCCGCCTCGCAGCGCCTCGACGATCTCGTGTGGACCGTCGCCATCGTCGCCGCGGTGTGGGCATCGCATCGGATCATCGATGTCGAGATCGCCGGCGCGGCACCGCTGGGCGTGCTGGCGGCGCTGCGCTGGCTACGCGACGAGCGACCCGATGGGGCTGCGCTGCGCCGTGCCGCATTGAGCGCCGCGCCCTATGCGGCGCTGACCATCGCCCTGGTGCTGACGCGTACCGTCGCCCCGCTGCAGACGATGCTGAGGACGCTATGGGCGTGGCAGCCGCTCGCCGGACAGCCGCCGTTTCCGCCGTTCTACGCGCCGGGCTTCTGGCTGTTCGCGGTCGGCCTGCTGAGCGCGCTGGCGTTGCGCGCGCCGCTGGCGACCGTCGCGCGCACGAGCGCCCGCGCGGCATGGCGGCCCTGTGTCGTGACCTTGCTGTTTGTCGTAATGGCCGCGTTCTATGTCGCGGCCGGCATGGCGGCGATCATCGCCGATGCATTGTCCGACGCCGTCGGGTCATCGGCCGCGCTGGCGACGCCGTTGTTCGCGGCGATCGGCGGCTTTCTCACTGGCAGCGGCTCGGCGTCGAACGCCATGCTGATGCCGATGCAGGCGGCGCTCGCCGCCGAGACGCGCCTGCCGCTCGACTGGGTGGCGGCGGTGCAGAACAGCGTCACCACCAACCTCACCATGCTGTCGCCGATCCGCGTCTCGATGGGCGCGGCGATCCTGGCGCTGGCCGCCGGCGACGGCGCCGTCTACCGCCGCGCCTGGCCGCTGGCGCTGCCGCCGCTGGTCGTTGGCGTGGCGACGATCCTGGTGCTGCTGATCAAGAGCTGAGCGGCGCTCGCCGGCACTCAGTGGATCTCGTTCTCCGCCAGCGCCTTGCTCTCCTTCAGGGAGGACAGTGCGGGAAGCGGCGCCTCGATCAGCGCGAGGCAGTCGAGGATGCCGGTCGCGGCCGGCGGCGGCTTCGTGCGCGCCCTGTTGCCGGCGAGTTTCCGTTTGGTCGATCGCAGCAGGGAGCGGAAGGCCTCGACACGCTTCCAGCCGAGATAGCCACCTTCCGCGAGCGCCATGCCGTGCACGCGCAGCCACATCGCCGCCGCCGCCGCCACATGCACCGTGGCATAGGACGTTCCATCGCCGTTCCCCGCGACGTCGGTGAACGGTTCGGGATGGCCCAGGACGGCGTTCGGCCGCCGGATATCGTCGGCCGGCGCCCAGACATCGATCGAATCGCGGCCAACCTCATAGTCGAAGCACATCTTCATATCGGCGCTGATGCCGCCGACGCCGATCGCCCGCGAATACCGCCCCGGGTACACGTCGAAGGGCACCAGCTCGGGCGCGTCCTTGGTCTGGCCGCCGGCGCCGACGATGATCACGCCGGCGCCGTAGGCGCGATCGACGGCCCGGCCGAGCGCGCGCATCTGCTTGACGTTGCCGAACACCGACTGCACGCCGAGGCTGATCGAGATGACGTCGGCGGCATTGCGCTCGACGGCATGATCGATGGCCGCCGCGAGGTTCAGGATCGTGCGCCCCGACAGCGCCACGCTGTTGGTGACGCGATAGGGCACCACGGGAACGCTCGGCGCGAGGCCGACATAGGTACCGGCGAGGTTACCGCACAAGGCGCCGGCGGTGCGGGTGCCATGGCCCGGCGCGTCACCGAGGCCGCCACCGTAGTTGAGCGGATCCAGCGCCGTGGCGGCGGCCGGTTCCATGTAGTTGACGCCGAGACCGACCAGCAGCGACGGTCGGGCGGAGGCGAGATTGAAGACGGCGTGATGGGTGTAGCCGGTATCGCAATGGGCGATCAGGACGCCGTCCCAATCGCCGCCGGGTCCCATCGCCTTCTGGACTTCGATCATCGCTTCACGGGCGCGCACGGCGCCCACGTGCCAACTCGAGCTCGGCATGCGCCTCTCCCCTGAATTTGCACGGGGGTTCGATCCACGTGGCGTCGCAGGATGGCACCAGCCGGTTGCGAATCACAACCGCATTGGCAACCTCGGACGCGGATGACGCGGGCGCCAGAGCGGAGGTCGTTCAGGCACGTCCGCTGTCATTCCGAGCGTAGCGAGGAATCTAGGTGTTTCCCCCAGATTCCTCGCTACGCTCGGAATGACAGAGTGATTCCGTCCATGCGGGATACGCTCTAGGGTGCGGCGCTCTCAATGGAGGTTTCTATGGCGAAGGTCGCGTTTCTCGGTCTCGGTGTGATGGGCTTCCCGATGGCAGGGCATCTGGCGGCCAAGGGCCATGACGTCACGGTCTACAACCGATCCTTCGCCAAGGCCGAGCAGTGGACGCAGAAGCACAAGGGCACGGCGAAGAAGACGCCGCGCGAGGCGGCCGAGGGCTGCGACATCGTCTTCTGCTGCGTCGGCAACGACGATGATGTGCGCGCGGTCGTGCTCGGCAAGGACGGCGCCTTCGCCGGTATGAAGAAGAACGCGATCCTGTTCGACAACACCACCGCCTCGGCCAATGTCGCGCGCGAGCTCTATGCCGAAGCCAAGAAGCTCGGCCTGCATTTCGTCGACGCGCCGGTTTCGGGCGGCCAGGCCGGCGCCGAGAACGGCCAGCTCGCGGTGATGTGCGGCGGCGACCAGGAGCCGTTCGATCGCGCCAAGCCGGTGGCCATGAGCTACGCCAAGGCCTGTGAACTGATCGGCCCCTCGGGCTCGGGCCAGCTGACCAAGATGATGAACCAGATCTGCGTCGCCGGCGTGGTGCAGGGACTGTCGGAGGCGATCCATCTCGGCATGAAGGCCGGGCTCGACATCGAGAAGGTGATGGGCGTGATCTCCAAGGGCGCGGCGCAGAGCTGGCAGATGGAGAATCGTTGGAAGGCCATGGTCGCCGGCAAGTTCGAGTTCGGCTTCGCCGTCGACTGGATGCGCAAGGATCTCGGCATCTCGCTGGACGAGGCCAAGCGTCAGGGCGGACGCCTGCCAACGATCGCGCTGATCGACCAGTTCTATGCTCACGTGCAGCGCCGCGGTGGCGGCCGCTGGGACACGTCGAGCCTGATCCACCTGCTCAACAACGACTGAGGTGGCACGATGTATCGCCTGTTCGGACGCACCGGCTGGGGCTCGGCGCTGATCGAGGCGCAGCTGGTGTGGTATGGCCGGCCCTTCACGTTCGAGGAGGTCGGCGATCTCTTCAAGTCGGCGGAGGCGCGCGAGAAGCTCGCGCGCATCAATCCGCTGGCGCAGGTGCCGACATTGGTGCTGCCCGACGGCACGCTGATGACCGAAAGCGCGGCGATCACGATCCTGCTGGCCGACGACGCGCCCGCCGATCGCACGCTGGCGCCACCGGCGGGAACGACGGAGCGCGCGGTGTTCCTGCGCTGGCTGGTGTTCCTGGTCGCCAACATCTACCCGACCTTCACCGTCGCCGACGACACGAGTCGCTGGCTCACCGGTGAAGCGCCGCAGAAGGAGCTGCGTGATCGCTTCGGCGATTACCGTCTGCGTCTGTGGCGGCAGGTGGAGTCGTCGCTGGGCGACGGGCCGTGGTTCCTTGGCGAGCGCTTCAGCGCGCTCGACCTTTACATCGCGGTCATGACCCGCTGGACACCGCGGCGCCCCTGGTTCGCCGCGGCGACGCCGAAGCTCACCGCCATCGCCACGCGCACCGACGCGGTGCCTGAGCTGGCCGCGGTGCTGAAGCGCAACTTCCCGGGCTAGAGCGGCGAGCTTGAAATCTGCGCCACCCTGTCATCCCGAGCAAAGCGAGGGATCTAGGGAAAATGCCTAGATCCCTCGCTTTGCACGGGATGATGGGAGCGTCCGATTGACCGCTCGATGCTCTAACGCGCCGCACGCCCGGCCCGACGACGGTTTGGGATGGGCGTATGCTCGACGAGCGGCCTTCGACGCACTGTCCCATTTACTGCGCTCCAGGATCGAGAGGCGTGTGCCTCGACGAAAGGGAGGCGACAAATTCGCGCCGCCGCTTCAAGCCCATGACGATGCCAACGCCCATCCCGCTCGCGATGAGCACGAGGCTCAGGATGGGGACCGCGATCGAGGTGCGCGCGAAAAAGACGTTGAGCAGGGTCCCGACAAAGCAGATCGCGAAGCCAGGTATCATCCCGCGGCTGAAGGCCAGGGTTGCCTGTTTTCTTTCGTCTTCATTCAGCGCTTTCGCCGGATAGGTTCCCGCCTCCTGTCGCGGGATCGCATCGACGGAACCTGAGACTTGGCTGGTTCCCTGCGTTGCCTGTCCAGACGCGAAGGCTGTCGGTCTCGCGCTGTCGGACGCAGTGCCGGGCAGCTTAGCCTCGCGGGCCGAGTTCAGCGTGATGGCGGCCGCCGCTATCGCGGCGATCAGTCCCAAGGCCAGGCTGCCAAGGAAGGACAGCAGGTGCCCCGGCGACCAGGTGATCCAGCGCACGAAGGAAGCGGATGGATTGCCGGTCCGCCAGTCCAGCACCTCGAAAGGAATGTCCTTGATGAAGAATCCACAGAGATACCAGGCCGCGAGCACCAGCAGGCCCAGCGCCGGGTTCAGGACGACGCCTCGCGCGCGTCGTGCGAGGAAGAAGCCGGCGGCCAGCGCGATCAAACCAAGAGCACAAAGCATCGCCGTATAGAGCCCAGTGCCGCTTCGCAGGTAGTCATCGAGCCGGCGCACACTGAAGTACTGCTCGACCCTGCCGCCATTACCCCAGTCGATGACGACGCCGTAGAACCACGCCATCCCGGGCAGCAGCGGCCCGATCACCGTGGCACCCGACGCCAACGGTTTGCGTCGGCTCGCCGCCAGCACGACAGAGAGCAAGGCCGCGGCGCCAAACAGGGCGAGGAACAACAATCCTTTCATGCGCTCCCCCGTCACTTCCTCGGGCACTATGCGATCGTATCAGAGCGGCGGACTTCGATATGGTGCGCACCGAATTCGGTCGAGAATCGCTCCGGAGCCTCGATCTCGACATCGCGATCATGAACCGCTCGACACCGCGGCGTCCGTGGTTCGTTGAGACTACGCCCAGACTCAGCGCCATCGCCACGCGCACCGACGCGGTGGCCGAACTGGCGGCGGTGCCGAGGCGCAACTTCCCAAAGTAACCCGACCTCATGCTGAGGAGGCCGCTTCAGCGGCCGTCTCGAAGCATGGGCAACAAGCACCGCGCCAGTGAGCTGACTTCACCTTCCCCTGGAGGGGGAAGGGAGCATGATCCGATCTGGCCCTACCGCGCCGAGGACGTCACGTCGAAGACGCCGACGAGCTGCGTCAGGCAGCGCGCGACGTGGTCTGCGGTGTCGGCGTCGAGGCCGGCGACCTGGAGATCGACGGTCATCACCTCGGCGTCGGGCGTGCGCGGTGTGCCTTCGAGCACCGCGTGCACGCGCAACGGTACCAGGCCGCGCTTGGCGATCAGATCGAGGACGCGCGGCAGCAGGCCGGGCGAGGGATCGGCGGCGACAGCGAAGCAGTGCACGTCGCTATTGGAACGGAAACTGGAAGGGGACGGCTCAGCGGCCGTGACGGACAACATGGCGGGGACTCCCATCGGCAAAGGCGAACATCAGCGCGGCCCGGCCCTCGACAAGGGCCGGGTGGCTAATTCGCCGCCGAAGGAGCGTCATCCGAGACATGAAAGAAAATTACCACGCGGGCGCGTGTCTGGCCAGTCCGTCTAACGGGCTCGGTCTAACGAGACAGAGCCACGAGCCCGACGCAGACGGCCAGCATCGCCAGGAACACACCCGTGCCGACGAAGTGGCGCCATGCCCTGCGCGTGCGATCCCACATCGTGCGCCGCCGACGCGGCGCCACCGTCATCGTATTGAACAACGCGTCAGCCGGCATCCCATCATGGGCTGTGTCGGGCGCGCTCATGATCGCCTCAGCGGAAGGCCGCGCTCAGTCGCACGCTGATATCGCGCAGCGCGCAACGAAGGTCCCAAGCGAGGTCATGCCACAAATCACGAATAGCGTTCATGGATTTTCCAGCCCCCAACCCTACAAATCCAGTGTCGCGCGTTTCCTCCGTGATGAAATCATGAATAATTTAGCTACTATAATTCAAAGGCTTATAAGATATTTTTAGAGTTTCAATGGGGCCAAGGGGCCAATTATCAGCAGTGGATTCGCATATAGGTTCAAGTCGTTATGAACCAATTGAAAAGTGCGGACTGATCATCGGTGATTCGGGCTCGCTCCCTACCAGATGTAGCGGTGCTATCCGCTCGCTTGCGATCGAGACAAGGCGCAGCCATGCTCCGCCGGCGTTCGATACAGGGATGGGGCGATGCGGCTGCAACTGGTGACCTGGCACGATGTCGAGGCGTATCTCAAGAAGAGCACCGGCATCATCATCCCGATCGGCTCGACCGAGCAGCACGGGCCCAACGGCCTGGTCGGCACCGACGCGCTGACGGCGGAATTCGTCGCCCAGGGTGTCGGCGAGAAGCTCGGCGCGCTGGTGGCGCCGACCATCTCGGTCGGCATGGCGCAGCACCACCTCGACTTCCCGGGCTCGATGACCTTGCGGCCCTCGACCCTGATCGCCGTGGTGCGCGACAACATCCAGTCGCTGGTGCGCCACGGCTTCACCCGCTTCTTCTTCGTCAACGGCCATGGCGGCAACATCGCCACGGTGACGGCGGCGTTCTCCGAGATCTACGCCGAGCGCTCGCTGGTGCGCGGCAGCAACGCGCCCTCGGTGAAGTGCAAGCTGCGCAACTGGTGGGAGGGACCCGGCATCCGCGCGCTGTCGCGGGAGCTGTATGGCAACGCCGAAGGCAGCCACGCGACGCCGAGCGAGGTGTCGATGACATTCTACATGTACCCGCAGACCGAGAAGAAGGTGCCGATGTCGCCGGAGGTGGCGCCCAATGGCGGCTTCGCCGACGCCGAGGATTATCGCCGCGCGTTTCCGGATGGCCGCATCGGCTCGAACCCGAACCTGTCGACGGCGGCGCACGGCAAGCGCATCTACGAGACCGCCGTCGAGGAAGTCGCCAAGGACTATCTCGCCTTCACCGCGAATTGAGCTCAGGAGGAGACCCGCATGACGCCCAATGCCGAGCAACGCGACGCGATCTTCCGCGCCTTCGGTCGCGCCTTCTTCAAGCAGGACATGGAAGCGATGTACGACGTGGTGACGCCGGACTTCACCTGGACATTGCTGGCCAATGGAACCTTGCGCACGCTCGACACGCGCGAGAAGGTCGCGGCGTTCTTTGTCGAGCGCAAGGGTCAGGTCGAGAACGTGCGTTTCGCCGACGTGGTCTATCACCACGCGCCGGAGGCCTCGTTCATGACCTTCAAGATGACGGGCACCGACAAGGCCACCGGCCAGCCTTTCGCGTCGGTGGGTGTCGAGCGCTACACCTTCCGCGACGGCAGGCTGGCGGTGAAGGACGTCTATGTCAGGCCGGCGGACGCCGCCGGCGGCTGACCTCAGCGCTTCTTGCCGGACGCGAGCTTGTGCGCCTTGGACGCGGCGCCGACCGCCTTGACCATCTCGAAGATGCGCTTGCGCACCTTCTCCTCGTCGATCTTGTAGTAGGCGCGCACCAGCTCGAGCGTCTCGCGCTTGGCGAGCGGATCCTTCTCGTCCTCGAACGGCGTGCCTTCCTCGCCCAGCCCGCCCTTGCGGCCCCGGCCGCGGCCGCCGCGGCCGACCAGCACGTTCACCGGCATCTCGTCGAAGAAGTACGACACCGGCACGTCGAGCACCTTGCTGAACTCGTAGAGCCGGCTCGAGCCGATGCGGTTGGCACCGCGCTCGTATTTCTGGATCTGCTGGAAGGTGAGCCCGACGGCCTCTCCGAGCTTTTCCTGGCTCATGCCCAGCAGCGTCCGCCGCTGCCGTACTCGCATGCCGACATGAACGTCGACGGGGTGACCTGCCATGGTCGCTTCGCTCCTTGTTGCGGGACGCCGCGCGCTCAAAGCCAGCCAGCGCTCGACGCCAAACCCGTACACGGCATAACGCCACGTACGCCCCCGATTCCCGGTTGAATGCTCGGAATTCCGGCCCAGACCGTGAATCGTGCGTTAATATACCGTTAATTGGTTCTAAAGGTAAGACCTCATTTATACGGTTGGTTGTCGCAATCCGAAGCCAGTCGCGCCTAAAGCGAAAGCGATCACCATCACCGCGTGTGTTCTGAAATTCGGAATTGTCGCAAAAAAGCAGACAGCGCGACCGCGATCATCAACGCCAGCAATGCTACGTCGCCGACACGGCTGTAGATCGTCGGCGACAGGGCCGGCGGCAATCGTTCGTCGATCACGCCCTCAATATTCATGCCAAGCTGGCGCAGCACGCGGCCGCCGCCATCGATCACCGCGCTGATGCCGGTGTTGGCGACGCGGATCATCGGCAGGCCCTCTTCGACCGATCGCAGGCGGGCGCTGACCATGTGCTGGTAGGGCCCGCTCGACGTGCCGAACCACGAATCGTTGGTGACGTTGAGGATCCAGGCCGGTCGTGGGCTGGGCACGATCACGTCGGGGAAGATCGCCTCGTAGCAGATCGCCACCGCGAAGGACGGCAGGCCGGGCAGGGTCATCGCCTGGCGCACCTCGCCGAACTCGAAGGAGCCGCGGCCGATCGTGTCGCTGAGCGGGATGATGTCGCGCAACGGCAGGTACTCGCCCAGCGGCACGAGATGGATTTTGTCGTAGGTGGCGCGGATGACGCCGTGTTCGTCGATGGCGTGCAAGCTGTTCCATACCGGCATGCCGCCGGTCAGCGCTCCGGCGCGGCGCTCCTCCTCCGGCGTCATCGGCCCGCGCGGCGCGCCGGCCAGCAGGTAGCCGCCCTTCGGCACCAGCGGCCGGAAGGCCTCGAGATAGGTTGGCGACTGCGCCAGCAGGAAGGCCGTCGCGGTCTCCGGCCAGATGACATGCGCGACGTCGGCAGGCCGCGCCGCCGTGCTCAGCCGCACCAGTTTGCCGACATGCTCGGCGCGCCGCTCGGGGCGCCATTTCTCGCCCTGCGGGATGTTGGGCTGTACCAGGCGCAGCAGCGGTCGCGCCTCGACCGGCGTGGTGCGGGCATTGGCAGCGGCCAGCCGGGCTTCCAGCGACAGGCCGCCGATCACCCCGATGGCCAGCGCCAGCATCGCGACCACGGCGCTGGGCACCCAGCGTCGCGCGCCGGCATCGGCCAGGGTCGCCGGCATCGCCAGGATCAGGATGGTCAGCAGCGACAGGCCATAGACACCGACCCAGGCGGCGGGCTGCAGCGCCGGCGCGCTGAAGGCCCAGACGTGCCCGGCGGGATTCCACGGAAAGCCGGTCATGACATGGCCGCGCGCCCATTCGGCCGCCACCCACAAGAGCGCGAACAGCGCCACGCGCCGCCAGCCCGACCAGCGGCCCGGCATCTTCTGCTGGATCATGACGTAGAGCACCGAGGCGGCGCCGATGAACAACGACAGCAGCGCCGCGAGGCCCAGCACGATCGGCGGCCCCAGCGGCGCGAAAATCGCGGGCGGCACGAAGAACGCTTCGATGATCCAGTAGCAGCCGACCGAGAAATGACCGAGCGCCCAGAAGAAGCCGTCGAAAAACGCGCGCCGCCGCCGCGGCGCGGCCATCAGGCTGCTGTCGAGCAGCCAGACCAGGGCGATCAGGCCCAGCGGCATCAGCGGCAGCACGTGCCAGGGCGGCATGGCGAAGCCGGCACCCGCGCCCAGAGCCATGGCGACGGCGATTCGCCGCCAGCCGGTCAGGCCGCCCAGCCATCGGGCCCATGACGAAACTCGGTTCATCGATCCATCCGCCGGCAAACTTTGTTTATGTTCAACCATTTACGCCGCTTTTGTTGCGAACGAGAGGAAGTTTGCTATAGTACGCAATATATTTGGCCCCTGATGGCCCGGGTGGAGTCTCGATGCGATGATTCTGATCAGGGAATGGTTCGCGGAATGGGCGCAGGCCTATTTCATCCGCCACGGCTATGATCCGGTCAACCGCGCCATCAATATCTTGGGCTGCCTGGTAATTGTCGGCGTCCTGGGCATCGTCGCGGAGCACGCTTTCGGCTGATTCCTGATCGCGCTTGTGATGGGCGACGGCGCGGCCTATGTCGCGCCGGCCATGGATGTCGATCCCGCACCGCATATCCGCACGCTCTACGGCCGCCGCCAGGGCAAGAAGCTGCGCGCCCACCAGCAGGCGCTGCTTGACGATCTTCTGCCGCGCCTGCGCGTGCCGGTGACCCACAGCCTCGATCCCGCCGATCACAAGAGCCCGCTCGACCTCGCCGCCCTGTTCGGCCGCGTCATGCCCGGCGGCATCTGGCTCGAGGTCGGCTTCGGCGCCGGCGAGCATCTGGCATGGCAGGCCGAGCAGCGTCGCGACGTCGGGTTGATCGGCTGTGAGCCCTACATCAACGGCGTCGCCAAGGCGCTGGCGCATCTCGAGCGGCTGGCCGTCGACAACGTGCGCATCCACGACAACGACGCGCGCTTCGTCATGGCCGCGCTGCCGCCCCGGTCGCTGACGCGCGCTTTCGTCCTGTTCCCCGATCCCTGGCCCAAGGCGCGGCATCACAAGCGTCGTTTCGTCTGCCGCGAGAACCTCGACCGCCTGGCGACGTTGATGGTCGGCGGCGCCGAACTGCGGCTGGCGACCGACGATCCGAGCTACCTGCCGTGGATGGTCGAGCACGCCTGCCTGCATCCGGCTTTCGAGTGGCTCGCCGAACGGCCCGGCGATTGGCGCACGCGACCTGAGGATTGGCCGCCGACGCGCTACGAACGCAAGATGCTGGCTGGCCACACGCCGACGTTTCTGCGACTGCGACGGCGTTAGCCGCCCTTGCGCAGCGTCGCCATGTAATGCGCGCTCCAGATGCGCAAATGTGATCCCTCCAGCCGCCGTTCCAAGGGCAGTAGCGGCCGCATCACCACGCCGGGCACGAAGTCGGGCAGGAAGGTGATGTAGTCGACGTCCTCGCCCCAGCGCGCGCCTGCGACCTCGGGGAGATGGTGGGGCAGCAGCCATTTCTCGGTGCCGTCGTCGATGCGGTTGAGCAGCGGGAAGAGATAGCTCATGTATAGCCGGAACAGCGGGTTGCGCGTGTTCATCTCGTGCAGCAGAAACACGCCGCCGGGCTTCAGCACACGTACGATCTCCTGCCAGGCCCTGGCGCGCACCACCTCGTCGGTGACGTGGTGCAGCACGTTGACGCTGTAGACGAAGTCGAAGCTGCCGTCGGCATAGGGCAGGCCATCGACGCTGGCGACGGCGAAGCCCAGCGTGCGGCCCTGTCGCGCCGCGTTGTCGCGCGCGGCGGCGACCTGCCCCGGCGTCAGGTCGCAACCGTCCATGCGCCAGCCGCGCGCCGCCATGTCCAGCGCGTACCAGCCATGGCCGCAGCCCAGATCGAGGCCGCGCCCACCGCCGGCGATCGACAGCGACGCCAGCCGCTTCTCCATCAGCGCGATCTTGCGACCCAGCAGCCGCTCGCGCACGTGCGGCGGGATTTCCTCGGCGTATTGCGGCGCCAGCTCGTCGAAATGCGTCTGCGCGCCCGATGCGCGGCCCAGGAACATGTCGATGCCGTCGCGCCAGCGCGCCGCCCACCACGCCGCGCCGACACAAGCCGAGAAGATCGTCGTGCCGACGCGCACCGCCAGCGTCGTGCCAGCGGCGATCGCCGTCGCGACGCCCAACGACTCGAGCTGGCCGATCATGATCGCGCCGGTGGTCGCCATGCCGCCGGGCGAGCCGGTGACGCCGCCCAGCAGGGTGGCGCTGGCGAAGGCGCGCATCGCCGCCAGCGGATCGATCAGCGCGCCGCTCAGCGCGGAGACGACCGCGATCGACAGCGCAGCCGGCACCCAGCCGGCGATGCTCAGGCCGATATAGACGGTCAGGGTCGTCGGCCACGACGCCTGCGCATCGCGCACGGAGGTATGCACGATGATCGCCGCGGCGATCACGGTTAGCAGCACCAGTAGCGCCAGCGCGCCCCATAGATCGCCCAGCACGATCAGCAGCGCCAGCGCGCCGACGTCTCCGCCGCGCGCCAGCAACCAGGCGACCACGCCGGCGCGCGCCGGCCGAGCGGTCCAGCGCCGCAGCGCCGCGATCTGCGCCAGCTCACCCAGGGTGAAGGGCGTCAGGATCGCCGGCAGCAGAAAGACGAAGAGCTGTGCGCTCTCGCGCGCCGGCGGCCGCACGCCCAGCGCGCGCAGCAGGAAGTGCCAACGCAGCCAACGCAACGCCAGGTTCACGACCGTCAGCGCGGCGGTGACGATGACGCCGGCGACCAGCGTGACCAGCCCGACCTCGCGCGCCTTGCCGGCCTGCTCGCCGCCGAGCCACAGCGCCGTCGACACGCCGCCGATCAGCAGCGCCGCGGCAGCCGAGATCGCCAGCAGGCGCAACAGCCGCCTGGGGCGGCCCGTTCCGGCCATGCGGATCGTCCTTTCGGCGCCGAGGGAGCGCTCTTTGGGTCACGTGGCCCGGGGTTTCTCGATCCGGGTCGGTCATGCCATGGAATCGCGCGCGCGAGCGGGCGTCAAGCGCGGCAACAACCACCGTGAACCTTCCGACACGTCGCGTGCTTGCGCTTGGACTCGCGCGCCGCATCCGGGATGACAACCGCGTGCCTTGCGACAACGCTGGGCAAGAGCTACTGGCGTGTTGCGGATGGATGGGCCACCCTCCGTTCCCAAGAACCATCGGGAGGTTCGCCATGGACATCCGCCACGATGTGATCGGGCAGGAGGAGCGGCCGCTGCCGCACGGGCCGTGGCCGGAGGACTCGCTCGCGCGCGTGCCGTACTGGGTCTACCAGGACGAGGCCAACTACCAGCGCGAGCTGCGGAGCATCTTCGAAGGGCCGACCTGGAACTTTGTCTGCCTTGAAGCCGACATCCCGAAGCCCGGCGACTACCGTACCAACCATGTCGGCAGCATGCCGGTGATCGTCGTGCGCACGCCCGACGGCGGGGTCAACTGCTTCGAGAATCGCTGCGCGCATCGCGGCGCGCTGATCGCCTTCGACGATGGCGGCAACGTCGAGCACAATTTCAAGTGCATCTACCATTCCTGGAGCTACGACCTCGCCGGCAATCTTAAGGGTATCGCCTTCGAGCGTGGCATCGCCGGTGTCGGCGGCATGCCGCGCGACTTCCAGCGCGAGACACACAGCCCGCGCAAGCTGCGCGTGGCGCGGCTCTGCGGCCTGGTCTTCGCGACCGTGTCGGCCGATACGCCGCCGATCGAGGACTATCTCGGCGCCGATGTGCTGGGGCGCGTGCGCCGCGTGCTCAAGGGGCCCTTGCGGGTGATGGGCCGCTTCAACCAGCCGCTGCCCAACAACTGGAAGCTCTATGTCGAGAACGTCAAGGACACCTACCACGCCAGCCTGTTGCACACGTTCTTCGCCACCTTCCGCATCACGCGCCTGACGCAGGGCGGCGGCGTGCTGGTGAGCCCGGATGGCGGGCACCACGCCAGCTACACCATCGGCGGTGACGACGTGGCCGATGGCGGCGCCTATCGCGCGCAGGGCATCCGCACGGAGCGCGACGACTACACGCTCGCCGATCCGTCGCTGCTCGATCCCGTGGCGGAGTTCGGCGACAACATCCAGCTGCAGATCCTCTCGGTCTTCCCCGCGCTGATCCTGCAACAGGTGCACAACTGCCTCGCCGTGCGCCAAGTCGTGCCGCGTGGCACCGGCGGCATGGACCTGCTGTGGACGTATTTCGGCTTCGAAGACGATATCCCTGAAATGAACCGGCGTCGTCTGAAGCAGCAGAATCTCGTCGGCCCTGCTGGCTATGTGTCGATGGAAGACGGCTGCGTCGGCGGCTTCGTGCAGCGCGGCATCGCCGCGGCGGGCGAGAAGGTTTCCGTGGTCGAGATGGGCGGGCGCGAGGCGGAGAGCCAGGCGACGCGCGCCACCGAGGCCTCGGTGCGCGGCTTCTGGAAAGCCTATCGCCGCGCCATGGGCTACTGAGGCGATGGAGCTGACGGCACGTCTCGTCGAGCTCAACGCGGCGTACGCGCGCGCGCTCGACAACGAGGAGTTCGAGCGCTGGCCGACGATGTTCGCCGAATCCTGCCTGTACAAGGTGACCACCGCCGAGAACGTCGCGCGTGGCCTCGAGGCTGGCATCATGTATGCCGACTCGCGGGCCATGCTCGAGGACCGCGTCTCGGCGCTGCGCCGGGTCAACATCTACGAGCGGCAGCGCTATCGCCACATCGTCGGCCTGCCGCATGTGATGGGTGCCGAGGGCAGTGCGCATCGCGTCGAGACGCCGTTCCTGATCGTGCGCATCATGCGCGACGGCACGATGAGCGTCTTCGCCACCGGCTGCTACCGCGATCTTGTCGCCGCCGACGGCGCGGGAGCGCTCTGCTTCCGGGAGCGCGTCGTTGTCTGCGATGGCGGCCGCTTCGATACGCTGGTGGCGATTCCATTCTGATGCGCGCGCCCCGCCCTCACCCTGAGGAGCGCGCCGCCGACGCGAGTCTCGAAGAGTGGGCAATCCGCTCGGAGTCTGTTGCCCATGCTTCGAGACGGCCGTTTCACGGCCTCCTCAGCATGAGGGTGTGAGAGCGCATCGGCATCACGCTGGGCGATCCCAACGGCATCGGGCCGGAGATCGCGATCAAGGCGGCGGCGCGTTTTGCCGGTGCGACGCTGATCGGTGACGGCTTCGTTATTCGCGATACGGCGGCGCGGCTGGGCGTCGAGGTCCCGCCGCTCATCGACACACCCGGACTCGAGCCGGCGGGATACGCGCCCGGCCGGCTCGATCCACGCGCCGGCAAGGCGACCGTCGCCTATGCCGAGGCGGCCGTGAAGCTCGCGCAGACCGGCCGCATCGACGCCATTGTTGGCTGTCCGCATTCCGAGACGGCGGTGGACCGCGCGGGCATCGCCTTCAACGGCTACCCCGGACTGATCGCCGATCTCACCGGCACGCCGCGCGACCGTTCCTTCATGATGCTCACGGCCCAGGGGCTACGCATCGCGCACGTGACCTTGCACGAATCCGTGGGCGCGGCGCTGGCGCGCATGACGCCGGATCTGGTCGTCCTCGCCGCCGAGGCGACGCTGGCGACGGCGCGGCGGCTCGGCATCGCCTCACCCAGCATTGGCGTGTTCGGCATCAATCCGCATGCCGGCGAGGATGGTCTGCTCGGCGATGACGACGAGCGCGTGACCAAGCCGGCTGTGGCGCGGCTGAAGGCGCGCGGACTGGCGGTCGATGGGCCGATCGGCGCCGACCTGCTGCTGAGCCAGCGTCGGCACGACGTCTACCTGGCGATGTTCCACGACCAGGGCCACATCCCGATCAAGCTGATTTCACCGATGCGCGCCTCGGCGCTGACCATCGGCGTGCCGGTGCTGTTCGCCTCGGTGGCGCACGGCTGCGCCTTCGACATCGCCGGCAAGAACGCCGCCGACGCGACCGGCGTGATCGAGACTCTGGAGCTGCTGGCCGGCGCGCGGCTTATGGCTGCAGCACGCCCTTGATGTAGGCACGCACGATCGTCTCGTCGCCCGGGTAATGCTCGGGCGCCACCGCGGTGATCTGCGCCTGGATGCACTTCCACTCGCCGTTCTCACGCAGGTAGGTGTCGGTATAGGTCGACATGTTGGTGCTCTCGGCGCCGTCCCGTCGGATCGTGGCCTTGTTGGTCGAACGCACGAGAGCGACGTTGTCGAAGACCGTGATCAACTCGTCGCGGTAGTCCCAGTAGACATAGACCTCCGGATCGAACCCGGTCGCCCAGCGCTTGAGGTACTCCGCCCGACTGACGCGCGCACCGCGCGAGGTCATGCTGATGAACCCCGGATGCAGCAGGGCATCATGCGATTTGACGTCGTTGGTGACGAAATTGTGGATGAAGCGGGCATTCAGCGCCTTGAGTTCGTTCATGTCATATCCTTCGCGCGACAGGCCTTGAGCATAGGCGCCGATGCGGCATGGACAATTACCTGGGATGTAAGCGGCGAGTGTCGGTTCCTGACGGCGCTTACGTTTCACGTAATTGCCGACTAGCGATACGAACGGCATCCTGCCCGGCCACCACGAAACCATGCGGGTCCCATGCTGCACGCCGAGCCGCTGATGCGACTGAGTGCCGAGCTCGATGCGCCGCAGATCATCGGGCAGACGCCATTCGGCACGCGATCGATCATGTATATGAAGAGCGGCGCGTTTTGCGGCGCGAAGCTGCGCGGCGAGGTCTTGCCTGGCGGCGGCGACTGGATCCTGGCCCGGCAGGACGGCGTGTTCCAGCTCGACATCCGCCTGACCTTGCGCACCGACGACGACGCGTTGATCTACGTCGTGTCCCGAGGAATGCTCGACATCGCGCCCGAGGTGCGACAGCGAATCCGCGATGGCGAGAACCTCGACGCATCGCAGTATTATTTCCGCACCATGCTGACCTTCGAGACCGGGATCGAGAGGTACCTCTGGCTGAACCGGCTGATCGCGGCGGGTGTCGGCACGCGCACGCCCACTGGCATGTCGACCGAGGTCTTCGCGCTCACATAGGAGTGGATCACTCGATGAACACGCCGAACCGGCAACAGGCGGCGCCGGGATTCCGGCACCTGCTGCGGCACTGGCGCTCGGTGCGCCGGCTGAGCCAGCTCGCGCTCGCCACGGAAGCGCGGATCTCGGCGCGTCATCTGTGCTTTCTCGAGACCGGTCGAGGCCAGCCGAGCCGCGAGATGGTCCGGCTGCTGGGCCACGCGCTCGATGTCCCGTTCGCCGATCAGAACGCCATGCTGATGGCGGCCGGGTATGCGCCGCTGTACGGCGAGCGCGATCTCGACGCGCCGGAGCTGCGGCACGTCCGGCGCGCGCTGGAGTTCATGCTGGCGCAGCAGGAGCCGTTTCCCGCCATCGTCATCGACGGCCATTGGAACGTCCGCATGCGCAATGCGGCGTCCCGGCATATCTTCCGCGCGTTTCGCGCGTTGTACGAGCTGAGCGACGCGCACGCCGACAACGCCATGCACGTCGTCTGTCATCCCAAGGGATTGCGTCCCTTCATCCGCAACTGGGAACAGTTCACCGGGTCGTTGCTGCAGGTGCTGCATCGCGAGGCGCTGCAGGGCACCAACGCCGCCGCGGCAGGACTGCTCGACGAGTTGCTGCGCTATCCCGACATGCCCAAGGACTGGCGTGTGCCCGACGGCGTCAGCGGGGAATCACCGTTGCTGACCATGCAGCTCAGGCGCGGCGACAGCGATCTGTCATTCTTCACGACCTTGACGACCTTCGCCATGCCACGCGACGTGACCTTGCAGCAGCTCAAGGTCGAATTCTTCTTCCCGGCCGACGCCGCCACCGCCGAGGCGGTCCGGCAACTCGCCGCCAGCCGCCCTCCTGAGCGCAATATCGGCTGAGCTACTTGTACGAGGAGACCTCGATCAGGTTGCCGTCGGGATCACGGCAATAGACCGAGACGATGACGCCCATGGCGCCCAGCTTCTCGCCGGGTCCTTCCTCGATGGCCACACCGCAGCTCTTGAAGTGATCGGCCACCTGTTGCGGTGTCGACTTCGTGAGAAAGCATAGATCGTCGCTACCGGGCGCGATCGCGTTGCCGGTGAACCATTGCGCCTGGGTCGCCCAGTGCGGCCGCAGGTTGATCTTCTGCCGCCCGAAATGCATCGAGATGACCTTGCGGCCGGGCCTGGGTTCGCTGACCACGCGCTTCATACCCAGCACGCGCTCGTACCAGGATGCCGCGACTTCGACGTCCTTCACGTTGATCACGAGATGATCGAGGGCTTCGACGGATACGCTCATGACTGTCCTCAGATTTTGGTCACTTTGGCGTGCAGCAGCGCGGAGCGACCGCCGCGCACGGCGTCGAGGCAGCGGGCGATCGCCGCCTCGACCATGGCTGGATCGGACACCAGCTCGCCATATGCCCCGCTGGCCTCCGCGACCTTGGCGAAATTCATGTGCGGCGAGAGTGTCGCGCCGAACTCGCCCTCGGTCTTGGCTTCGCCCTCGGGATAGACGCGCAAGGTCGCGGCTTTCACAGCGCCCCAACCGGTGTTGTCGAGCACGACGGTGAGCACCGGCAAGCCGTACTGACTGGAGACCGACGCCGTCGATTGCGGGTTGGAGAAGTAGAACGTGCCGTCGCCGACGAACTGCACGATGGTGCGCCCGGGCATGGCGAGTTTCAGGCCCAGCGCCATGCCGCCGGAGAATCCCAGCCCGCCACCAGCGAGACCCACCAGCGTGCCCGGTCGCGTGCGGGGCACCTGCTGGAAGACGACAGGGCCGTTGCGGATCGCCTCGTTGAGGATGATGTCCTCGGGCTTCAATGCCCGCGCCACGGCGGCGCAGAGATAGTGCGGGTTGATCTGTCCCGCCGCGCCGGGCTCGGCGGCGAGCGTCGCGGCCTGCTTGCGGCGCGTGGCCTGTTCCTCGGCCATCGCCGCGACGCGCTTGGCGGCGCGTTGCAAGAAGCTGGCATCGGCGCGCTTCTCCAGCGCCGCCAGCAGGTCGGAGAGCACGCGATGGCTGTCACCCTGGATGCGCAGATTGCCGGGGAAGGTCCACATCGGCATGGCGCGCTTCTCGGCGTCGATGTCGATATGCGCCCACCAGGTACGGGGATCATCAGGTGTGTCCTGCGGGATCCACGGCACGTCGACATCGACCAGCAGGCCGACATCGGCTTCGGCGACATGCTTGCCGGCGGCGAAGCCGCCATGGCAGGGCGAGTCCTGGGGCATGTTCATGTGCAGCGGGCTGAACTCGACGACGCGGATGCCGGCGAGGCGCGCCAGGCGATCGAGGATGGCGGGCGTGGCGTGATTGCGGCCGGCGTAGGCGGTGATCAGCAGCGGCCGTTCCGCCGCCAGCAGGCGGGTCGCCAGCGTGTCGATCGTGGCGGCATCGACGCCGCTCGCCGCCACCGGCCCGAACCGCTCGCCGGGATAGGAGCGGATGGCGCCTTCCGACCACATCTCCGTCAAGGTCTCGCGCGGGAAGGTCAGGTAGACCGGCCCGCGCGGATCGCTCGACATCATCGTATGGGCGCGGCGCAGCGCCTCTTTCACGATCACGCCCGAGGGCAAATTGTATTCCCACTTGGTGTAGGGCCGCACCACGCTCGCCTGGTCGAACGGCTCCTGAACGAAATGCACGTAGGTGTCGCGCGAGCCCAGGAGCTCACCGCGCGTGGTGAACGGCGCCTTGCCGGCCATCAGCATCACGGGGATGCGCGCGCGGCAGAGATTGTGCAGGGCCATCGCCGCATTGGCGGTGCCGGCGTCGACATGGACCATCACGCCCTGGCCGCGCCCCGTCGCCAGCGCGTAGCCCGCGGCCATATGCACGGCGGTGTTCTCGTGCGGGCAGAGCACGATGCCCGGCAGCTTGCGCCCGGCGCGCCGCGCCGCCGCCATCTCCTCGATCAGCGGCGCGTGGTCGGTGCCGAAATTGCAGAACAGGTAATCGATGCCGATCTCGTTGAGGCCCTCGAGGAAGAAATGGGCGGTCGATCGCCGCGCCTCATTGCCATCCATGGCCGGCCTCAATCGAGCTTGATGTTGGCGGTGTCGGCCACCGCCTTCCAGCGCGTGATGTCACTGGCGATCAGCGCGCGGTACGCGTCCGACGTGGTGCTGCGCGGATCGACGGCGATCTGTTCAAAGCGTTCCTTGACATCAGGCAGCGCGACAATGGCGGCGATCTCCGCCTGAAGCTTGGCGACGATATCCGCCGGCGTGCCCGTGGGCGCGACAAGCCCGGTCCACAGCGTGATGTCCATGCCCGCGATGCCTGCCTCGGCAATGGTCGGCACGTCGGGAAAGGCGCGATGGCGCTTGCTCGCGGTGATCGCCAGCGCGCGCAGCAGGCCGCCCTTTAGCGGCCCGGACATCGGGCCGGAATCGGCGATGGTCATCAGCACCGTTCCTGACACGACGGCATTCACCGACTCGCCGCTGCCGCGATAGGGGATGTGCTGGAAGGCGCTGCCGGTCTTCTGGTTGAACAGCTCGGCGGCGAGCTGGAATGGCGTGGCGCTCGAGGCGTAGTTCGCCATCTTCGGATCGGCTTTGGCCTTGGCGACCAGCTCGGCGACGCTCTTGAGCGGCTGCTGCGCGCCCACCGCCAGCATCAGCGGAAACTCGGCCATCAGCGAGATCGGCGCGAAGTCCTTATCGGGCGCGTAGGGCAGCTTGCGGAAGACGGCGGGGTTGATGGTCATCGGCCCGCTGGGCGCTACCAGCAGCGTGTAGCCGTCGGCCGGCGCGCGCGCGACCAGCTCGGCGGCGATGATCGACTGCGCACCGGCCTTGTTCTCGACGATCACCGGCTGGCCCAGCCGCTCCTGCAGCTTGGCCGCGACGATGCGCGCGATCAGGTCGTTGCCGCCACCGGGCGAATAGCCCACCACCAGCCGGATCGGCCTGGACGGAAAGGATTGCGCCAGGGACGCGCGGCTTGCGCCGGCGGCCGTCGCCAGCGCGAGGCCGGCCAAGACCGATCTGCGTTTCATGCCCTGGAGTATAGCACCGCCTAGGCGATGCGCTCGTAGGTCAGCGTCTCGCCCTTGATGTTGAAGACAGCGTGCACCCAGTCGCCGGCCGCGTCGTACCAAAGCTCGCCACTGGCGTAGGACACGGTCATGCGATGGCCTGACGCGACGCGCGGCGCGCCCATCACGGTCAGGGTGCGCTGGCCCAGCGCCTCGACGCGCGGCAGCTCGTAGCGCGCGCGCTCAGTGTCGACCACCGGCTCCCGCGGTCGGACGAATCCCGGATGCCACACGCAATTCGAACTCAGGCTGCGCGGTGAGATGCTGCGGTTGTTGTCGGGCCCTTCGAGCTTGAGCCCATCCGTCGCCGGCGTGACGCTGACCTTGTAGGTCGGCCCGTTGTCGTAGGTCTCGGCCTGCAGCGCGAGCAACTCCTCGCCGCGGCGGGCCTCGGTCGATTCGTGCGAATAGCGGAACACGCGCAAGCCGGCGATGCGGACCTCCAGCGCCACCGAGGTGCGCGCGATGAGCCGGTCGCCCTGATACTGGAACCGCGTCGCGAAGGTGCCCATCGGGCTGCCCTTGCGCATGACGCGAAAGGTCAGGTCGCGCGGCTGAAAGGCGGGTTGCGCCAGCGCCGGGGTTGCGAGCCCCGCGCCCAGGCCAACGATCATATGCCGTCGTATCAGATGGGGTTTCATCGTACCGCTCTGATCTTTCGCCAGATATCGGTGCGCCCATGGCGCGGATCAATGCCTGAAATGGCGCATCCCTGTGAACACCATCGCCAGGCCCTTCTCGTCGGCCGCCTCGATCACCTCCTTGTCGCGCATCGAGCCGCCGGGCTGGATGATCGCGGTGGCGCCGGCTTCGGCGGCGGCCAGCAGGCCGTCGGCGAAGGGGAAGAAGGCGTCGGACGCGACGACACTGCCGATCGCCGGGCTTTGCGCCAGCTTGGCGATCTCGCCCGACTCGGCGGCGCGGATGGCGGCGATGCGCGAGGAATCGCGGCGGTTCATCTGGCCGGCGCCGACGCCCACCGTGGCGCCGTCCTTGGCGTACACGATGGCGTTGGACTTCACGTGTTTGCACACCGTGAAGGCGAAGAGCAGATCGTCGAGTTCTTTCACCGTTGGTGCGCGCTTGGTGACAACCTTGAGATCGGCGCGGCCGACCTTGCCGTTGTCGCGGGTCTGGAACAGGTAGCCGCCGGCGACGCTCTTCAAGGTCATGCCCGCCGTGGTCGGATCGGGCAGCGATCCGGCCAACAGCACGCGCACGTTCTTGCGTTTGGCCAGGATCTCCAGCGCCTCCGGCGTCGCGTCGGGCGCGATCACGACCTCGAGGAAGAGCTTGGAGAGATCTTCCGCCGTGCGCGCCTCCAGCGTGGTGTTGACCGCGACGATGCCGCCGAAGATCGACACCGGATCGCAGGCATAGGCCTTGAGGTACGCGTTGTACTGGTCGGGGCCGATCGCCACACCGCAGGGATTGGCGTGCTTGATGACGACGACCGCCGGCTTCTTGAACTCGGCGACGCATTCATAGGCCGCCTCGGTGTCGCCGATGTTGTTGTAGGACAGCTCCTTGCCCTGAACCATGCGCGCGGTGGCGACGCCGGGACGGTTGCTGCCGTCGCTGTAGAAGGCCGCCTGCTGGTGCGGGTTCTCGCCGTAGCGCAAGGTCTGCACGCGCGTCGCGGCCACGGTCAGGCGCTCGGGAAAGGTCTCGCCCTGCTGGCCGGCGAACCAGTTGGCGATCGCCGAGTCATACGAGGCCGTGCGCGCATAGGCCTTGGCGGCGAGCTTGCGCCGCAATGCGAGAGTCGTCGCGCCGCCGTTGGCTTCCATCTCGGCCTGGATCGCGGCGTAGTCCTGCGGGTCGACGGCGATGGTGACGAAATCGTGGTTCTTGGCCGAGGCGCGGATCAGCGCCGGACCGCCGATGTCGATGTTCTCGACGCAGGTCGCGTAGTCGGCGCCGCGCGCCACCGTGGCCTCGAACGGATAGAGGTTGACCACGACCAGATCGATCGGCGCGATCCGGTGATCGACCATCGCCTTCTGGTGCACCGCGTCGGTGCGCCGTCCCAGGATGCCGCCGTGGATCGAGGGCTGCAGCGTCTTGACCCGGCCGTCCATGATCTCCGGGAAACCGGTGTGGTCGGAGACCTCGACCACCTTGATGCCGGCGTCGCGCAGGGCCTTGGCCGAGCCGCCGGTCGACAGAATCTCGACGCCTCGGGCAGCGAGGAAGCGGCCGAACTCGACCAGCCCCTCCTTGTCGGACACCGAGACCAGGGCGCGGCCGATGCGCGCCAGGTCGGGGGTGGGCGAGGGCTGGGCCTGGGCGAGGGCGGACATGGCGGCTTCCGGCTGCGGAGGAGGTGTCGGCGCGCTCTATAGCAAACGACCACGCCCAGGGGATGCGACGGATTGTGGATGGTCCGGCGGATATCACGTACCTTCGTCGCCAATTGCCGAGACAGGCGGGACAGGGAGGGCTGACATGACGACTAACCGACGGTTCGGGCGGCGTACGCTGGCGCGTGGCGGTCTGGCGCTGGCGGGCCTGCTGGCGGCGCCGACGCTGCTGCGGGCACAGGACTTCCCGAACAAGACCGTGCGCGTGGTGGTGCCGTATCCAGCGGGCGGCGGCACCGACCTTGTGGCGCGGTTGATCGTGCCCAAGCTGGCCGAGCGCTGGAAGCAGTCCGTGGTGATCGACAACAAGGGTGGTGCCAGCGGCATCCTCGGCAGCGAGATCGTCGCCAAGTCCCCGCCCGATGGCTACACGCTGCTGGTCATGACCAGCGCGCATGTCATCAACCCGTTCACCACCAAGGTGCTGCCCTACAACACTGAGAAGGATTTCACGCCGATCACCCCGCTGGTGCTGGGCGGCATCACCCTGGTCGGCTCGCCCAAGCGCGGCATGGACTCGATGGACAAGTTCATGAAGGAGGCGAAGGCCAATCCCGGCAAGATCCAGTGGGGCAGCACCGAGAACACCACGCGCCTGACCGGCGAGCTGTTCCGGGTGAAGAGCGGTCTGCAGATCGAGAACGTCCAGTACAAGGGCGCCGGGCCGATGATGCAGGAGCTGATCGGCGGCCATATCCCCGCCGGCATGACCAGCCCGCTGACGGCGATGGCCAATCACCGCAGCGGTCTCTTGCGCATGCTGGCGGTGACCACCGAGAAGCGCCTGGCGGTCATCCCCGACGTGCCGACCATGGCCGAGCTCGGTATTCCCGACATGGTGCGGCCGGCCTGGTTCTCGCTGTTCGGGCCGGGCGGCATGGCGCCGGCCCTCGTCGGCAAGATCCACGCCGATTGCGCCGCCGTGCTGGCCGAGCCCGAGATGAAGGCCAAGATCGCCGATCTGGCCAGCGAGCCCGGCGGCGAACCGCCCGACGTCTTCGCCGCGCGCGTCATGGCCGAACTGAAGGTCTGGGGCGACGTGGCCAAGCTCGCCGGCATCCAGCCCGAGTAAGCCCGGGCCCTTGCTTCAGTGGGGCAGCGTGGCCATTTCTAGAAACGTCGTCTAGAATTCTAGAAATGACCGGGAGCCCGCCATGGGCATCAGCATCAAGAACCCCAAGCTGGAACAGGACATCCGTACCTTGGCCGCCCGCACCGGCCAGAGCCTGACGGATGCCCTGGCGGCGGCCGTGCGAGAGAAGCTGTCGAAAACCAGCCCGACGGAAGAAGAAGATCGTCGCTTCAGCAAGGCGCTGCGAAAGATCCAGGCAGACCTCGCCAAGGAGCCGCGCAACGACGATCTGACGGAAGATGAGATCCTGGGCTACAACGAGCACGGGCATTTCGACTGATGGTGCTGGACTCATCGGCCGTCGTCGCGCTCATGCTTCGTGAACCTTCAGCAGCGACTCTTGAAGCGGCGATGCGCGGCAAGTCCGCGTTCTTCATGGGCACGCCAGCGATACTTGAAACCGCGATGGTCATCGGCTCGAGGCATCCGAACCGTGGTGCGGATAATCTCGATGCGTTCTTGGCGGCGCGGCGGATCGAGATCATCCCATTCGACGTCGAGCAGCTCGACGTGGCGCGCGAGGCTTTCCGACGCTTCGGGCGTGGTAGTGGATCGAAGGCGCGATTGAACTTCGGCGATTGCTGTACGTACGCCCTGGCGAAGGTGCGCGGAGAGCCGCTGCTCTTCGTCGGCGAGGATTTCAGCCACACCGACATCGTATCGGCTGTTTAGAGGCCGTTGTCGGCGATCCACTGTGTCAGTAGCGCCGACACCTCACGCGGGCGTTCCAGCGGCGCCATGTGGCCGCAGTCCTCGACGACGGCGAAGCGGCTGTTGGGCAGGTGATTCGCCATGCGCTCCGTCTCCTCGAAGCGGCGCAGGCGATCCTGGCGCGCGGCGATCACCAGCGACGGGCAGGCGATGCGCTCGAGATCGGCGTAGCCGTCGGCGCGCGCTGGCGTGAGCTGGCGGATCATCACCTCCTTGCCCAGCCGGCGCGTCATGCCGCGCAGGCGCTCGACCATGACAGGGTCGCGCTCGCGATCGGGATGCAGCGCCTGCGAGAAGGTGCGCGCCGAACCGCCGCGCGCGCCGGGCGTACTGAGGGCTGCGATGCGCGTCTTCTTGTGCGTGTCCTCGTTGGCCGATTGCGCGCGCGCCGAGCTGCAGATGAAGGCCACGCCGGCGACGCGCTCGGGCGCCATCAGGGTGGCGATTCGCGCGACGAATCCACCCATCGAGAAGCCGACCAGCACGAAGCGCTGGGGCGATTCGGCAAGCACGCGCCGGGCCATGGCGTCGAGCGAATCGTCCTCGTAGACATTGCCGAAATGCGGACGGCCCAGCGCCGCCAGCGCCGGCATCATGTCGCTCCACAGATCAACGTCGCACATGAAGCCGGGCAGCAGGACCAACTCGCGCATGTCGAACGCCGCTCAGCCCTCGACCCGCGTGAAGGCCCACTTGATCTTGGCCCCATCGGGGCCCAGCGCGCCGGTCAGCACGAGCTGCGCGGCGCGGCGGATGCGTAGGCCGTCACCGAGATAGACGCTCTCCGCCAAACCGATCGTGCCGCCGCTGGCGCGCAGCCGCCAGCCCTGGCCCGAGGGCAGGCGCACGAGCGCGCTGGCGCCGGACTGCGCCAGCGACGCCTTGACGTCGGGATGCAGATGGAAGCGCACGGTGAACTTTCGGCCCGACGCGGTCTTCTTCATCCGCTTGCCGTCGGGCCCCGACAGCGTGTCCTCGCCGCGCAGATCGGCGCCATCGGGCGCCAACCATAGGCGGCGCTTGTGCACGATGCCGAACAGCGAGCGCCAGCCGTCATGGCTGAGCTCGAGCCACAACGCGCCGTCGCGTTCGAAGCGCTTGGCAGCGACGTTGGATGGCGGGTGCTCGAGCGGGCCGTCGGGCATGACTTCCGACGAATTCGTGTCGTCGACCACCGCCGTCGAATGGGCGGCCGTGTAGCGCATGGTCGAGCGCCACTCCGCCGCCAGCCCGGCATAGGCGCCGCAATTGACGATCATGCGCTCGCTGCCGAGCGAAAACTCGAAGGACAGCGTGCCGGCATGCGCCTCGAGATCGAGGCCGCGCCCGGGCGGCACGCCGGTATCGGCGATGATCTGGGCCGCGCCTGATGCGAGGCGCTGGAAGCCGCCCCGCGGCGCCTCCTTGGGCGGCTTGGCGGTCGTGCCGGTCCGCGCCAGCGCGAGATCGATCAGCGCCGCATCGCCTTCGTCCGAGCCGTTGAAACAGGCCAGCCCACCATCGCCATGACGGAAGAAGCGCAGCATGCCGGCGGCGCGCTCGATCGCCGCCTGCAGGGTCGGCGGCCCGGTGCGGTCGGCCGATAGCAGGGAGGCGCGCAGATCGACCAGATCGCGCAGTGCGGTGAACTGCCGGCGCGGGCTGCGCTCGGCGATGGTGCCGTCATCCAGCACGATGCGCGCCAGCGCGCGCGAGAGGCGTGCCAGCGAGCGTTCCAGGGCGCGCTCATGGGCGGGCCCGGCCTTGATGAAGGCGAGATCGACGATCACCGCGGCCTTCATCGCCGCCAGCAGGCGCGCGCCGGCCAACCCGCCGGGGATCAGCCGCTCGAGATGACGGCGCTGTTGCGCCAGGCTCGCCACTAGCCGCGCGGCGAAGCCCTCGGTAGCCCCGGATGCGAGGAAGTCGTAGTGGCGGATCCACATCACGACCCGGGCCGACAGCACGTCGACGCGCCAGGCGATCGGCGACCATCTGGGATTGGCGGCGATCCACTCGTCGACCTTGGCGGCGGCCATGTTGGCGGCCAGCGGCTGGCCGGCGTCGCGCAGATCGCGCAGCCATTCGAACTTGTTGAGCTCGGCCAGCCACAGCGGGTCGGCGTCGGCGCACTGCCAAGGATCGCCCTCGATCGGGCCACTGCGGCCATGGGTGTTGAACTGGCCGGCGAGCAGGCTGTCGGCGCGCGCCGGATCGCCCGGCCAGGGGTCGGGCGCCACGGCGAAGAAGGCGCCGGGCGGCCGTGTGCGCAGGAACAGCGGATAGAACGCGGAGCCGAACCAGACGCGGCGAAGCGCGTCGCGCAGATCGGGCGCGGCGGGGGGCGCTGTCAGCGCAGTGGCCATGAGCGGCCGTCTGGCGCGGCGGAAAGGGCAAGCCGCATCATCGCCACGTAACATCGCGATTCGACCGCCGCAAGCTTCTGGCCGGTGGATGGTCGGGACGGGTACAAGACGGGATGGACGGACGGACCATCTCCCGTATCGGCGTTGTCGGCGGCGGCGCCTGGGGTACGGCGCTGGCGATGACCGCGCGCCGGGCCGGCCGCGCCGTGACCCTGTGGGCGCGCGAGGCCGAGGTCGTGGCCGACATCAATGGTGCGCACCGCAATTCCGCGTTCCTGCCCGGCCACGCTCTCGACGCCGCGATCCGCGCGTCGGGCGCGCTGGCCGATCTTGCCGCGTCCGATGCGATCCTGCTGGTGACGCCGGCCCAGGCGACGCGCGCGGTGGCGGCGCAGCTGCAGGGTCACCTGCCACCCGACGTGCCGGTGATCATCTGCGCCAAGGGCATCGAAACCGATACCGGCGCTTTGATGCCGGCGGCGGTACGGGCGGCGATGCCCGGCCGCGTCGTCGCCATGCTTTCCGGCCCGACCTTCGCCGAGGAGGTCGCCCGCGGCCAGCCGACGGCGGTGACGCTCGCCTGCGCCGACGCGATGCTGGGCCGGGCGATGGCGGCCGCGCTGGCGACGGCGACCTTCCGGCCCTACTGGAGCGACGACCTGACGGGCGCGGCATTGGCCGGCGCGGTGAAGAACGTGCTGGCGATCGCCTGCGGCATCGCCGATGGCCGCAAGCTGGGCGACAACGCGCGCGCCGCCGTGCTGACGCGCGGCTTCGCCGAGATGGCGCGGTTGGGCATCGCGATGGGCGCGAAGATCGAGACCATGGCTGGCCTTGCCGGCCTGGGCGACCTGACGCTCACCTGCAACGGGCCGCTGTCGCGCAACCGCTCGCTGGGCATCGCTGTGGGCGAGGGCGCCAGCGCCAAGGAATTTCTCGCGACGCGCAGCTCCGTCGCCGAGGGCTTCTACACCGCGCCGGTGGTCGCCGAGGTCGCGCGCCGGCATGGCGTGGAGATGCCGATCTGTACGGGTGTCGCGCAGGTGTTGCATCATGGCGCCGACGTCGAGGCGACGATCCGCGCGCTGCTGGCCCGTCCGCTGCGCGGCGAGGGGGAGTGAGATGGCCCATTGGCTCGTGAAGTCCGAACCGTCGGTCTACAGCTGGGACCAGATGGTCAAGGACAAGCGCACCTTCTGGAGCGGCGTGCGCAACCACCAGGCCGCCGCCAACTTGAAGGCGATGAAGAAGGGCGAGCTGGCCCTCTTCTATCATTCCAACGAGGGCAAGGAGATCGTCGGTATCGTACGCGTGGCGAAGGAGTACTATCCCGACCACACCGACGAGACCGGCAAGTTCGGCATGGTCGATCTCGAGGCGGTGAGGCCGCTGAAGTCGCCGATCACGCTGACGGCGATCAAGGAAGACGCCAAGCTCAAGGATTTCGGCCTCGTGCGCCAGGGCCGGCTGTCGGTGGTCGCCGTGAGCGATCCGCACTGGGCGCTGTTGATGAAAATGGCGGGAGAGAAGGCATGAGCAGCACCGACGCGCAGGAGCCTTCACCCGAGGAGGTGCTGGCCGCCGTCACGCACCAGGTCGAGCAGGATCGTGGCCGTGCCGCGAGCGATCCCACGGCGCGGCCCGAGCTCGCTGCCTCGCTCAACGCGCTCGCCACCATGCTCAACGCGGTGGGCCAGGTGAACGAGGCGGTGAAGCCGGCCGAGGAGGCCGTCGAGCTGCGCCGGGCGCTGGCCAGCGAGACGCCCGACCTCGTGCCCGATCTCGCGTTGTCGCTGAACACGCTCGCGACCATGCTGGGCGCGGCCGAGCGCTTCGACGAGGCGCTGATGGCGGCGCAGGAAGGCACCATCGTCTATCGCGGCCTCGCCCGCGCCACGCCCGAGCAGTTCATCCCCGATCTCGCGCTGTCGCTGGGCGCCGAGGGCCGCCTGCTCGCGGGCGCGCAACGCATGCGTGACGCCTTCACGGCGGCGGGCGAAGGCGTGTCCAAGCTCAAGCCGTTCTTCGAGCACGCGCCGGAGCCCTTCGCGCCGCTGATGCGCATGCTGTGCGCCGACTACGTGCGCTACGCCCAGGGCAGCCGCCAGCAGCCCGACGCGGCGCTGCTCGAGCCGATCGTCGAGGTCTTCAAGAAGCTGCCGCCGGGCTAAGGCGCGGCCGATGTCCGCGACGACGGGCGATACCGCCGGCGTGCTGGCGGCCAATCGGCGCGGCATCATCGCCATGTCGGCCGGCATGTCGGTGTTCATCGTCAACGACATGCTGATCAAGATCGCCGGCGAGACCATGCCGGCGAGCCAGGTGATCGGCATCCGCGGCATCATGGCGTCGATCCTGATCGGCATGGTGCTGCTGGCGAGCACGCCGGCGCGCGAGTTGCGCTGGCTGGGTGAGCCCAGCGTGCTCGGCCGCTGCGTGCTCGATATCGTGGGCACCTTCACTTACATCTGGGCGCTGTTCGCCCTGCCGATCGCCACGGCCACGGCGATCAACATGTCGACGCCGATCTTCATCACCGTGATGGCGGTGCTGTGGCTGCGCGAAAGCGTCGGCTGGCGGCGCTGGAGCGCGGTGGCCGCCGGCTTCCTCGGCGTGCTGCTGATCGTGCGGCCCTCGCCCGAGGGGCTGAACTGGTGGGCCCTGCTGGCCTTCGGCGCCACCGGCCTGCACGCCTTCCGCGACATCTACACCAGGCGCATCAGTGGAGACGTGCCCTCGATCGTCATCACCTTCGCCAACGCCTTGTCGGTCGGCCTGTTTGGCTGCGCCATGGCGGCGATCGACGATTGGCGACCGATGGGCTGGCGCGAATGGGGTCTGCTGGGTGGCGCCTCGCTGTTCCTCGCCATCGGCTACCACCTGGTGGTGATGGCGATGCGCGCTGGCGAAGCTTCGGTGATCGGTGCCTTCCGCTACAGCGGCCTGGTCTGGGCGGTGATTATCGGCTGGGCGGTCTGGGGCCATATCCCCGACGCGCTGACCTGGGCCGGGATGGTGCTGCTGGTGGGCGCCGGCCTCTACATCGTGCACCGCGAGCGCTTGCGGGCACGCGAGGCGGCCGCGGCCCGCTAGACCGAATACTCGCGCGCCATGCAGAGAGTCCCGGCTTGACGCCGGGGGCTTGCTTGTCGGCCTGCCGCGTTGGGCCTAGTGTCGACGGCTGCGCGATTGTGCGTCGCTCGTACGGACGGTGCTTCGATGTCTTTGCCCATCGATGACCTCTACCTCGGCGGTGGCAAGCAGATCTTCGACGGCATGCCGGACACCGTCGAGACGACGACGATTCCGCGCTGGCGCGCGCAAGTCGTCGCGGTGCACCCGCACGACATATGGGCCTTTTGCGAGGGCCTCGTGCTGCACGGTGGCCAGCTCTACGAGAGCACCGGGCCGGAGGGCTTCTCGTCGCTCCGCCGGGTTCACCTGCGGACCGGGCTGGTGCTCCAGGCAGTTCGCTTCGACCGGCCGGATTTCTGCGAGGGCATCGCGCTGCGCGGCGACCAGATCGTGCAGCTGACCTTTCGCCAGCAACGCGCGCGGGTCCATGCGCTCCCGTCATTCGAGCGCGTGGGCGAATTCAGCTACGAGGGCGAGGGCTGGGGGCTCGCTTTCGATGGCCGCCGCTTCGTCATGAGCAACGGCGGCAGCGAGTTGACGCTACGCGATTCCCAAACGTTCGAGGTGCTGTCGACCGTACGCGTCAGCGTGGAAGGTCGGCCCCAACCCAGGCTCAACGAGTTGGAGTGCGTCGGCGAGCTGGTCTACGCCAATGTCTTCGGCACCAGCTGCATCCTGGAGATCGGTCCCGACGGCGTGGTGCGCAAGGTCATCGATCTGGCCAACCTGCTGTCACCGCTGGAGCAGGGTTGCCTCGGCCTGGGCGATCCCCTCCATCGGCGAGCCGCGGTGCTGAACGGCATCGCCTACGATGCGACCAACGACACGTTCCTGATAACCGGCAAGCTCTGGCCGAAGGTCTTTCGCGTTCGCTTCGTGCCCTAGCGAGAATGGAGGGGGAGATGGATACCTACGTCGTGCTGATGCGGTACACGAGTGAAGGCCGCAAATTCGCCACGCCCGATCACGCGCGCAAGCGCTGGGCGACGATCGAGGCCTCGCTCAAGAACACGCTACAAGGCGAGGTGTTGTCGCATTACGTCACCATGGGTGCCTACGACTCGGTGGTGACCTTCAGGATTCCGCCGGGCCGCGACTTCCAGCTCTTCCAGTGCCTCATCTACCTGCAGGTGCCGGGCGACGTGGAGATCACCATGTTGCGGGCCTGGGAGTTCAACCAGTTCGCGCCGGCGAGCTAGAACCGGGCGAGAGACGAGCGGCTGGTCGGCGCAAGGAGAGGTGCCGGGCATGCAGTGCACGCAATGTGGCAGCGACAACCGTGGCGAACGGCGCTTCTGTAACGCCTGCGGTGCCGCGTTGACCATGGCGTGCCAGGCCTGCGGTTTCGTCAACAACGCTGGCGACAAATTCTGCGGCGGCTGCGGTATCGATCTCGCGGCGCCGGCGGCACGGCCGGCGCCGGTGCTGGAGACCGAGCGCAAATACGTCACCGTGGTCTTCGCCGACATTCGCGGCTCGCTCGAGCTGATCGCCGATCGCGATCCGGAGGAAGCGCGAGCCGTCATCGATCCCGTCCTCGAGCGCCTGGTGCGGTCGGTCAACGCCTTCGGCGGCACCGTCAACCACACCATCGGCGACGGCATCATGGCGCTGTTCGGCGCGCCGGTCGCCTACGAGGACCACGCCCTGCGCGCCGCCTCGGCCTCGATCGCCATGCTGCAGGCGGTGCGCGAGCTTACGCGCGAACCGGGCTGGAAGTCCGATGCCCACGTGATGTTGCGCATCGGCATCAACTCCGGCGAGGTGGTGATGCGTTCCGGCATCAGCGGCCTGCAGAGCGACTACTCCGCGGTCGGCGAGACGGCGCACATCGCCTCGCGCGTCGAGAACCTGGCGCAGCCCGGCACGATCGCCCTGACGGCGCAAACCTTGAAGTTGCTGGCCGGCCGGGTCGACGTGGTGCCGCTGGGTCCGTTCGAAATCAAGGGCCTGGCGCATCCGATCGAGCTCTATCGGCTGCTCGGCATCCGCCATGCGGGCCATCGTATCCACGGGCCGCAGGATCGTCCGCTGTCGCGCTTCGTGGGCCGCGGGCTGGAGATAGGCGTGCTGGCCGACGCGTTGCGCAAGGCGCGCGCCGGCCACGGTCAGCTGGTGGCCGTGGTCGGCGAGCCCGGTATCGGCAAGTCGCGGCTGTTCCTGGAGTTCACCCGTTCCGCCGAGGTCGAGGGCTGCCTGGTGCTGGAATGCGGCTCGGAGGCCTTCGGCCCGACGAGCCCGATGGTGCCGGTGATCGAGCTGGCGCGGGCCTATCTGAACGTCGAGCGGAACGGCGATGCCGCGTCCATCGCCGACAAGCTGCGGGAGAGGCTGGCCGACGTCGACGGCGAGGAGCGCGGCGAGATCGCCATGGCGTTCGAGGCGCTGCTTGATCCCGATCACGAAACGCCGGCGAGGCCCGTCGGCGGCGGCGCGGAGCGCCAGTACCGGATCCTGAACGGTATCGCCAAGGCGCTGCTGGGCGAGAGCCTTCGTCAGCCTTTGCTGATCGTCGTCGAGGACCTGCACTGGATCGACGCCGCCAGCCGGTCCTTCGTTGACTTGATGGTCGACAGGCTGCGCGATCAGCGGATCGTCGTGCTGGTGTCGTATCGGCCGGACTACCAGCCGGACTGGGGCCATCGCAGCTATGCGCAGCTGCGCCTCGAGCGCTTGTCGTCCGCCGAGGTCGACCTGCTCCTCGATGGCCTGCTGGGGCTCGACGCCAGCCTCGCGGCGCTCAAGCGCGATCTTGAGCTGCAGACCGACGGCAACGCGCTGTTTCTGGAGGAAAGCGTGCAGGCGCTGGCCGAGGCGCAGATCCTGGTCGGTGAGCCTGGCGCCTATCGGCTGGCGGCGCGGTCGCCGGAGATCCGCGTGCCGGCCTCGATCCAGGCCGTGCTCGCCGCCCGCATCGACCGCCTGCCGCCGGACGAGAAGCGCATCCTGAACTGCGCCGCGGTGATCGGCCGTCGCGTGCCCCACGAGCTTCTGGCGATGATCGCCGAGACGCAGCCGCAGGCGCTGGAGCATGTCGCCGATCGGCTGCGCGTGGCGGAGTTCCTGTACGAGACGCGCCGCTACCCGACACGCGAGTACGTCTTCAAGCATGCGCTGACGCACGAAGTCGCCTACACCACGCTGCCGCAGGAACGCCGCCGCCGCTTGCACGCGCGGATCTTTGAGGCATTGGCGGCCACGGGCGCCGCCCGTCCCGAGCAACTGGCCTATCACGCCTTGCGCGCCGAGCTGTGGGACAAGGCGATCGCCCCGCTGCGCCGGGCGGCCGCCATCGCCATCGCCAACTCCGCCGATACCGGCGCGATCCAGTACCTCGAACAGGCGCTGACCGCGCTGCCGCATCTGCCGGAGGAGCCGGTGACGCTGCGGCTGGCGATCGATGTGCGGCTCGAGCTGCGCAACGCGCTGATGCCGCTGGGCGACCGCGCCCGCATCTTCCGCACCCTGGTCGAGGCCGAGGCGCTGGCGCGGCGGCTGGGCGATCATGGCCGCCTGGGCTGGGTCTGCGGCTACCTGACGCCGTATCTGTGGGGCCTCGGCGAATACAGCCGCGCGCTGGCGACCGGCCGCCAGGCGCTCGACACCGCCGAGCGGCAGGGCGATGCCGCGCTCAAGGTCATCGCCAACCGCTATCTCGGCCACGTGCATTTCGCCGTCGGCGACTATCGCCAGGCCGTGCAGCAGATCCAGGCCAGCCTGAGTTCGCTGCAGGACGGCGTCATCGAGCAGCATTTCCACCTGCCCTACAAATCCTCGATCGCCACCAGCGCCTGGCTTGCCAACTCGCTGGCCGAGCTGGGCCGCTTCGACGAGGCGATCGAGCTTGGCCGCCGCGGCGTCGCCGATGCCGAGGCGGCGGGACACGCCTACAGCATCACCGCCGCGTCCTGTGGCCTGGGCATCGCCCTGCTGCGCCGGGGCGAGATGGCGCAGGCGATCCCGGTCGTGGAGCGCGCGGCGGCGCTGACGCGCAGCGGCGACTTCGCCGCGCTCACGGCCTGGATCACCGCCATGCTCGGCTCGGCCTATACGCTGGCCGGCAAGCTCGACGAGGCGCTGCTGCTGCTCGAGGAAGGCGCGGCGCGGATGGCGGCCATGCAGGTCAAGATCAGTGAGGCCTCGGTGATCGCCGCGCTGGGAGAGACCTGCCTGCTGTCGGGGCGACGCGCCCAGGCGGTGACGCATGCCGAGCACGCGCTCAGGATCGCGCGCGCGCGCCAGGAGCGCGGCTTCGAAGGATGGGCCTTGCGGCTGGCGGGCGAGATCGCCGCCGCCGGCAGCCAGGACGAGACGGCGGCGGCGATCGCGGCCTTCGGCGACGCCATCGCCATCGCCGAGGCCCTGGGCATGCGGCCGCTGCAGGCCCATTGCAGCTTCGGCCTGGGCCGGGTCCATCGCCGCGCCGGCGCGCTCGAGGCGGCGCGCACGCATATGGCGACGGCGCTTCGTTTGTACCGCGACATGGAGATGCGCCACTGGCTGGTGCAGGCCGAGGCGGCTGCCGAAGGGCTGGTCGAAACCGCCTAGAGAGGGCGGTTGCGTCACAGGCAAACCGCTTGATTTCCGACCTTCTCTCCGTCTTTGTATGGCCGTCGACCGCCTGTCGGAAGGGCGGATCGGCCGTGGATGGATTTCGGGCCCCTTGCCACCACGATAAAAATGGCTAAGCGGTCGACGGCGCGCCCCGCGTCCCCCACGGGTCCGGCTCGATCCCGGTCCAGAACGAAGAAGCAAGGAGAGCCAAGCCGTGGCGCTTCAGGACTACATTTTCACCAGCGAATCCGTCTCCGAGGGACATCCCGACAAGGTCTGCGACCAGATCTCCGACGCCATCCTTGATGCCTTCATCACCAACGACGTCAGGCTGGGCATCGCCGACGACAGCCACGCCAATACCCGCCTGGGCTGCGAGACCCTGGCGACCACCAACAAGATCGTCATCGCCGGCGAAGGCCGCGCGGCGGCGCCGTTCATGCGCAAGTATGGCGGCCACACGGTGGTCAACCGCGAGGCGCTGACCGAGATCGCGCGCGGCGTGGTGCGCGACATCGGTTACGACCAGGACGGCTTCTCCTTCCATGGCGCCGACGTCGAGGTGCTGCTGCACGGCCAGTCGCCCGATATCGCCATGGGCGTCGACGCCAAGAAGAAGGGCGGCAATCTCGGCGAGCAGGAAGGCGCGGGCGACCAGGGCCTGATGTTCGGTTTCGCCTGCCGCGACAGCGAGGCCTACGAGAAGGGCTCGTTCATGCCCGCGCCGATCTACTTCTCGCACAAGATCCTGCAGGTGCTGAGCGAGGCGCGCCGCTCGGGCGAGCTGCCCGACCTGCAGCCCGACGCCAAGAGCCAGGTCACCGTGCGCTATGCCGGCGGCAAGGCGGTGGGTGCCACCAAGGTCGTGGTCTCGACCCAGCACCGCGAGGCCAACGCCAAGGGAAAGAAGTACAACTCGGGCATGATCAAGGAGATGATCCGCGCCCACGTGGCGAAGTCGCTGCCCGAGGGCTGGATGCCCAAGAAGGACGCCGACTTCTTCGTCAACCCGACCGGCAATTTCGTCGTCGGCGGCCCCGACGGCGATTGCGGCCTGACGGGCCGCAAGATCATCGTCGACACGTACGGTGGCTATGCGCCCCACGGAGGCGGCGCCTTCTCGGGCAAGGACCCGACCAAGGTCGACCGTTCGGCCGCCTATGCGGCGCGCTATCTCGCCAAGAACGTGGTCGCCGCCGGGCTGGCCGATCGCTGCCTGATCCAGGTCGCCTACGCCATCGGCGTCGCCGATCCGATGTCGCTCTATGTCGACACCCAGGGCACCGGCAAGGTCGACGAGCGTCGGCTGGAGAAGGTGCTGGCCGACGTCTTCCCGCTGCGCCCGACCAACATCCGCCGCGGCCTGCAGCTCAACAAGCCGATCTACCAGCGCACCGCCGCCTACGGCCATTTCGGCCGCAAGCCGGAGAAGGATGGCGGCTTCTCGTGGGAGCGCACCGATCTGGTGAAGGAACTGAAAGGCGCGTTCGGCGACAAGTAGTCGTCCGACACGCGAGGATCACGAGCGGCGGCGTGGCGACACGCCGCCACTTTCGTTTGGGCTTCAGCGCTCGTTCAGCGCCGCCGCGATCGCCCGCCGTACATCTTCGGGCTGGCGCGCGATGGCGTCGGCCAGCCGGGCCAGCCGGTGCCTCAGCGTGTGCACCTGGTCGAGCAGCGGCAAGACCGTCTCCAACGCCTGATCGTCGATCGCCAGATCCTCGCGCAGCTCGATCAGCAGCCGCACGCGCGCCACGTCGATGGCGGCGAAGCGCGGCGGCTCGTCGTCGCCCTCGGGCCGCAGCAGGCCGATGGCGATCCAGCGCTCGACGCGCGCCGGCGTCAGCGCGGCGTGCAGGCGCAGGAGCTCCTCGAGCGTCGTCATGTCAGCGCCTCCAGGTGGCGGCGCGGGTCATGGCTCTTGCCCGCCTCCCAGTCCTGCAGGAACGCCTTGAGCTTCTCGTCGGGCTGGTCCGGCAACGTCACCTGCAAGGTGACGAACTGATCGCCGCGCCGGCCAGTGCGGCGATCGAGCAGCCCGCGGCCGCGCAGGCGCATCACCTTGCCGCTGTTTGAGCCCGGCGTGACCTTCAGCATCACCGGCCCGCCGATCGTCGGCGTGCGCACCGAGCCACCGAGCACGGACTCGGTGAGCGTGACCGGCAGGTCGACGCGGATGTCGTGGCCATCGCGCTTGAAGACGTCGTGCGGCTGCACGTCGAGCTCGACGATGGCGTCGCCGGCGGGCGCGCCTTGCGGCCCCGGCATGCCCTGGCCCTTCAGCAACAGGGTCTCGCCGTCCTCGGCGCCTTCGGGAATCGTCAGCTCCAGCGTGCGGCCATCGGGTAGCCGGATGCTCTGCTTGCCGCCGCGCGCCGCGACCAGGAACGGGACGGAGAGTGTGAAGATCACCGTGCCGGCGCGACCGCCCATCCCGCCGGTGCCGGGGCCGAAGCCGCCGCGGCCGAACAGGTCGGAGAACACGTCGCCGAAGCCCTGCAGGTCTTCGGGGTTGAAGCCGCGATCGTATTTGCGGCCGCCGGCCTGGCCGGCATGGTCGCGGTAGAAGCCGCGCGGCTTCTCCTGGCCGCTGGCGTCGATCTCGCCAGCGTCGTAGCGCTTGCGCTGCTCGGCATCCGACAGCAGCGCATGCGCCGCCGAGATCTCCTTGAAGCGCGCCTCCGCATCCTTGTCGCCGGGATGCAGGTCGGGGTGGTTCTGCTTGGCCAGCCGTCGGTACGCCTTGCGGATCTCCTCCGCCGACGCCGTCTTGGCCACGCCCAGCACGGAATACGGGTCTTTCATTGCAACGAATATGTGTCCCCAACACGCCCGTGCAATGGGCGCTCAGACGCAGGGCTGGTCAGCCGGATTCGTTGCCCCGGTCCGTGGTTGGCGGGCCATCGGGTGGGGTCCAGCGCCGCACGCGCAGGCGGCGGATGCGCCTTGGGTCGACGTCGAGGATCTCGAATTCCAGCCCGTTGGGATGGCGCACCACCTCGCCGCGCAGCGGGATGCGGCCGGCGAGGCTGAAGATCAGGCCGCCCAAGGTGTCGACCTCGCCGCGCTCCTCGTCGTCGAGAACCGGGCCCAGCGCCTCCTCGAAGGACTCGATGGTGGTGCGGCCGGTCGCCTCGAACACGCCATCGCCCTTCGGCACCGGCTTGTCCATGGTCTGGACGTCGTGCTCGTCCTCGATCTCGCCGACGATCTCCTCGACCAGATCCTCGATGGTCACCAGCCCGTCGGTGCCGCCGAACTCGTCGACCACCAGCGCCATGTGGACACGCTGGCGGCGCATGTCGAGCAGCAGGTCGAGCACCGGCAGGGTCGGTGCCGCGAAGATCACGCGGCGCAGCACGTCGCGCAGGTGGAACTTCCGGCCGGAGTTCCAGTACGGCATGACGTCCTTCATGTGGACCATGCCGATCGTGTCGTCGAGCGACTCGCGGTAGACGGGATAGCGCGAATGCGCCTCGCGCTGCATCAGCCGGACGGTGTCCTCCAGCGACGTATCGACCGGCACGGCGAGGATATCGGCGCGCGGTACCATGACATCGGACACGGTGCGGCCGCGCAGACGCAGGATGTTGACGAACAGCGCGCGCTCTTCCTCGCCCAGCGCCGGCTCGTTGGCCGAGCCGTCGCGCAGCTCGGGCGTCTCCTCGATGATCTCCTGGATGGCTTCGCGGATTTCCTCGCCACGGCCGCGGCGGCGCAGCCGGCGCCAGACACGGCGCAACGGCCCGCCATCGCCGACCGTGCCGGGACTTCGATCAGACGGTGATTCGGACATGCCCCACTATACGAAGCGCCGACCGGCTGTGAAAGGCCGCTCATAGGGTGAGCGGCTAGTCCTCCAGATCAACTCATTGAAAATACGAGGAAAAAAGCCGACAAGATGCCGGCGCTCCCATCACATGACGACTTCGATCAGGTACGGACCCTTGGTGCTCATGGCGTACTGGAGCTGCTTGTTGAGCCCCTCCAGGTCGTGCGCCTGGGCTCCCTCGACGCCCATACCCTTGGCCAGCTCGACGAACTTCAGGGTCGGGCGGTCCAGGGTCAGCATGTCGATGGCGCGCGGCCCCGGGTTGGGCGCGCCGACATCGGAGAGCTGGCTGTAGAGGATCTGGTAGGAGCGGTTGGCGAAGATGATGACGCAGACGTCGAGGTTGTCGCGCGCCATCGTCCACAGCGCCTGGATCGTGTACATCGCGCTGCCGTCGCCGATCATGCAGACGACCTTGCGGTCGGGGCAGGCGACCGCCGCGCCGACAGCCACTGGTGCGCCGAAGCCGATCGAGCCGCCCATGTTGTTCAGCCAGTCATGCGGCGGCGCACCCGCGCTGAACGGGAAGAAGCCGCGGCCGGTGGTCACCGACTCGTCGATGACGATGGCGCCCTCGGGCAGCACGGCGCCCAGCGCCTGGCCCAGCCCGTCCAGCGTGAACTTGCCGCTGGGCTTCTCCGGCCGCTTGGGCTGTGCCACGCCCAGCGGCTGCAGGCCGGTGGCGCCGAGCTCGGCGGCGAGCGCCTCCAGCGCCGCCTCGCAATCGTCCTCGACGGCGCAGAGCTTGGTCAGCGTGCAGCCCTCTGGCGTGAGGATGCTGGGCTTGCCGGGATAGGCGAAGAACGCCGCCGGCTCCTTGGCGCCCACCAGCACCATCTGCTTCATGCCCTTGAGCATGGCCTGCGCCTGCTCGACGACGAAATGCAGGCGGGTGATCTGCACCCGGCCGGCCCCGCGCGACAGTCGCGCCGTGCCGCCCGAGCCCTGCACCTTGCAGCCGGTCTTGGCGGCGATCTTGCCGGCCAGTTCCAGGCCCCGGGCGCGCAGCGCCCGGCCGCCCAGCAGCAGCATCGCCGACTCGCCCGAGCTCAGCGCCTTGGCGGCGGCCTTCACCGTGTCGGCGTTGGGCTTGCTCTGGGCCGGCACGGGAAGCGACTCGGCGACTTCGCCACCCGGCGTCCAGGCGCAATCGGCTGGCAGGATCAGGGTGGCGATCTGGCCGCAGCCCTGGCGGGCGGCCTGCACGGCGGCGGCGCCGTCCTTGCCCACTGTGCCCGGGTTGGGTGAGGTCTTGACCCAGTGCGAGAACGGCTTGGCGATGCCCTCGATGTCGGCGGTCAGCGGCGTGTCGTACTTGATGTGATGCGTGGCGTGCTCGCCGACGATGTTGACGATGCCCGAGCCGGCCTTCTTGGCGTTGTGCAGGTTGGCCGCCGAGTTGGCGAGGCCCGGCCCGAGATGCAGCAGGGTCGCGGCCGGCTTGTCGGTCATGCGGTAATAGCCGTCGGCGGCGCCGGAGCAGACGCCTTCGAACAGGCCGAGCACGCAGCGCATGCCCTCGACGCGGTCGAGCGCCGCGACGTAGTGCATCTCCGATGTGCCGGGATTGCTGAACGAGACGTTCACGCCGCTCTTCACCAGCGTGCGTACGAGGCTTTCCGCGCCTGTCATCTGGTCGTTGCCGTCCATCGTCGCTCTCCCTGGGTCTCGCTGCGTCGTGGCGGGAGATTAGCGGGCGGCGAGGCCGCTGGGGAAGCGCCAGGCGGCGCAGGGCTTCCTTGCGTCGATCGCTTCGTGTCTAGTGCCGGCATGCGTTTTTCCGGCCTACCGGGCGCGATCCTGCTGGTTCTCACGCTGGCCGCCTGTGCCGAGCAGAGGCCCGGACCGCCGCCCGCCTGTGAACCCGCCAAGCAGTATCGCGACCCGCAAACGGCGCTGTCCGGCGGCGACTACGCCGGCAACATCGCGACCTTGCTGTATGGCGAATGGGATCGCTTCGGCCGCCAGACCTGGCGCTATCCGGCCGGCGACGCCAAGGGCCGGGAGTTGCGATCAGGCCTGCGCGAGACCGAGCGGCCGGAATGGGTGCAGGCCTATTGGCGCTCGGTCAGCCGGACGGTGCCGGTCGAACAGATCCCGGTGCAGCCGTGGTCCGCTGTGTTCGTGTCTTGGGTGATGATTCAGGCCGGCGTGCCGACGGTAGCGTTTTGCGGCCATCCGGCCCATTCGGCCTATCTGGAGACGATCTGGAAGCGCCAGCAGCGCGACGCGGGCGCGCCCTTCGCGCTGCGCCACTATCTCGAGGCTGTGCCGCGGCCCGGCGATCTGATCTGCGCGGCGCGCCGGCCGTCGGACCGCGCGCCGGTCTCGGAGATCTCGATCGGCCACTTCCGACGGCCTGATGGCAACTTCCTCGCCTCGCATTGCGATGTCGTCGTGCGCGTCGATCCGGCGCGCGGGCAGCTCGAAGCGATCGGCGGCAACGTCGCCGATTCGGTGACGATGAGCGTCTTCGATATCGACGAATCGGGCCGGCTGGTCGCGCCCACCGATCGCGACGGCGCGCGGCCATGGTTCGCCGTGGTCGAGAATCGCTACGCGCGCGAACGGCGCTGATTCCAGCGATCGGCTCCGGCGATCAGCTAGATATAGGTGACGAACTCGAAGCCACCGAGGCCGCCGCGGGCGGTCGGGTCCCAGGTGTAGAACTCCTGGAACTGGCCGATCGGGGCGTCGTGGTTCCACAGCGTGATGTCGGCGAACAGCAGCGGGTTGAAGGTGACCGTGCCGCCGCCGGTGACGCCGACGGTGACGCTGGTGGCGGAGTTGTAGGTGACGTTGACGTTGCCGGTCTGCGCGGCTGGGTTGCTGTGGTCGCCCAGCACGTGGCCGACGTTGAGCACCTCGCCGGCATCGGTTTCGCGGACGCCGCTGCCGATGGTGAACATCTGCGGCGGTGTCGAGTTGTCCGTTGTTTCCCAGTAGGTGCCGAAGATCACCAGGTGATTGACGGAGCCCTCGCCGCTGATCTCGTTGACTGTCGCCGTGCCGTCGCTGCGGCTGAAATAGTACCAATCGGCGCCGTTGCCGCCGGCCAGCACATCGATGCCAGGCCCGCCGTAGATGTAATCGTCGCCGTCACCGCCGGTGACGGTGTCGTTTCCCGAACCACCCCAGATCGCGTCGGCGCCGCCGCCGCCGTCGATGACGTCGTTGCCGGCGTAGACCGAGATCACGTCGTCGCCCAGGCCGCCAAAGACCACGTCGTTGCTGGTCGTGACGTTGAGCGAGTTACGGCCTCCGAGGTCGAGGATGTAGTCGTCGCCGTCGCCGCCATAGATCGTGTCGTTGCCCATAACGGGCGAGGTCGTCAGGCCCCAATCGCTCTGGTCGGACCAGATCTCGTCGTTGCCAAGACCGCCATAGGTGAGGTCGGACCCGCCCTGCGAATACACGATGTCGTCGCCATCGGCGCCGTACAGCGTGTCGTTGCCGCCCTCGCCGCCGGTGCCGGTGATCGAGTCGTTGAAGTCGTCGCCCCAGATCTGGTCGTTGCCGTCGCCGCCCCAGATCGTATCGGCCGTGCCGCTCGCCGCGGCGGCCGCGGTCATGCTGCCGCCGACCAGCAGGTCGTTGCCGGCGCCGGAGACGATCACATCGCCGCCTCCCAGGCCGGTGACGGTGACGTTGTCGGTGATCGCGACGGTCGTGGTGCCGGTGCTGTTGGCGAAGCTCAGATTGACGATATCGGCGTTGTTGGAGGCGATGAAGTATTCCGCCGCCAGGATCCAGTCGAGATTGGCGTCCTTGCCGGAGCGGATGTACTGCGATGTCGTGTTGGCGGGGTCACGCGAGGCATCGACCGTGTCGAAGCCGCTGCCGCCATAGAGGCGGTCCGACGTGTCCTGGTAGTTCGCGAAGTTCAGCGTGATCAGGCCGCCCGATGCCTCGCCGGTCCAGCCATAAAAGGGGCCGCTGACCTGAGCGGCGCTGCCCCCGTTGCTGAACACCATGGTGTCGTCGCCGGCCTCGCCGTAGAGCCTGTCGGCCGTCGCGCCGCCGCCACCGGCGATGCTGGTAAAACCGCTCAGGAAGTCGTTGCCATCGCCGCCATAGAACAACTCAAAGCCACCACCGCCCACAAACCAGTCGTCGCCCAGGCCGCCATACGCGGTGTCATCGGAGTCCGCGCCGACAAACGAGTCGTTGAAGGTCGAGCCGATATAGCCGGTGATGTTGGTGTAGCTGTCACCGGCGGCGTCGCCAGTGTTGTTGGCGGTGTCGTCCAGATCGATGATGACGCCGGCGGTCGCCGAAGTATAGGCGGCGAAGTTGATGCCGGTGCCGCCGTCGAGGGCATCCGCGCCGGCGCCCCCTTCGAGCGTGTCGTCGCCGGCATCGCCGAACAAGCTGTCGTTGCCTGCGTCACCCCATATGGTGTCGTTGCCATCGCCGCCACCGGCGGTATCGGCATCGGCGCCGCCGTAAACGGTGTCGTTGCCGGCGTCGCCGGTCAAACTGTCGGTGCCTGCGTCACCCCACACGACGTCGTTGCCATCACCGCCAGACAGGCCGTCGGCGTCGGCGCCGCCGTAGATTGTGTCGGCGCCGCCCGTGGCGAAGATCAGATCGTTGCCGGCATTGCCGTAGAGGATGTCGAGGTTGTCGGTAGTGGTGCTGGTTGTGCTTGCCGACGAGTCGTCGCCCAGCAGCGCATCGTTGCCGTCGCCGCCATAGAGCGTGTCGATGTCGCCTAAACCGACGCCGCCAGAGAGGATGTCGTTGCCGCCGGCACCGTACAGGGTGTCGCTGCCGGCGTCGCCTAAGAGGAAGTCGGCGCCGTCGCTGGCGCCGCTGGTCGTCGTGCTGGCGGAATCGTCGCCGACGACGAGGTCGGCGCCGTCACCGCCATAGACGGTGTCGACACCTGTACCGCCGAACAGCGAGTCCACCGCTCCGGCGCCATAGATCGTATCGGCGCCGCTGCCGCCGTAGAGGAAATCGGCGCCATCGCTGGCGCCGCTCGTGGTGCGGCTGAGGCTGGAATCGCCGGCCAGCACGTCGCTGCCGGCGGCGCCGTAGACGGTGTCGGAATCGGCGTCGCCGAACACCGTGTCATTGCCCGAATCCTCCCACACCACGTCGTTGCCGGTGCCGCCGTAAATCGTGGTGGCGCGGGCCAGCGCGGTGCCGCCGGAGATACTGGTGAAGCTGAAGATGTCGTTGCCGGCGCCGCCGAACCAGTCCTCGATATGGGCGTTGTTGCTGCCGCGATTCCAGCCGTAGCGAGAGGCGCCGTTGGCGGTGGCGCGCGCGCCGGCGTCGAGGGCGAAGTCGTCCCAGATGAACAGATCGTTCGCGGCGGAGCCTACGACCGAGTCGTTGGCGCCTGTGCCGTTGGGGATGGTGACGTTGTTGACCTCGTAGCCGGCGACGTTGACCGTGTCGGCCGTTGCCACGCCCGCTTCGTTATAGCGCGTCAGAACAACGGTGCCGCTGCCCAGCGTCGCTGTGGACACGCTGCTGCTGGTTCCACCGTTGTTGACGAACGTATAGGGCATGGTCGGCGTCCCTCACCCATCAGCCTGTCGAAATCACCGGCAGCCCGCAGGAAATACTGTACCCACGACACGCGAGGGGCGTGGACAGCGAGACACCCATTCAGGGTATTAGTGGAGTCCACTACCCTCTATCAAAAGATATATGCGTGATATCAACGTCATCATGAAATCTACTGATGTAGTGCTAAAGTTTGATTTCAATCTCGCTGAAACAATGATTTTGCCCGGGCTCTTGCGGCTGACGCTGGCGTCATCGAGGAGCGCGATGCCGTCGAGACAAGCGCATCCAGCGTTCAGGAGCAAGACAGCGAGAGCGGCGGCCTAGGCTTTGCCCAGCCGCACGCAACAGTCCAGGAGTGGTGATTCTTGCAGTCGCCGCGCACAGCGCCCCGTGCGTCACATGGACGGCGGGTAATGATTCGAAGCCTTCGGAACGAGTCGGCGTATCACGGCGGCGGCGGCCGTGCCGGCGTAGCCGCCCAGCGGCGCACGGCCTCCACGCGGCTCCGGGGATCAGCTTGGAGCCGCCGGATGGTCAGCGTCGCGGCCGATCAACCGATATAGTCGACGAACTCGAAGCCGCCCAAGCCGGCGCCGCGGGCGTTCGGATCCCAGGTGTAGAACTCCTGGATCTGGTGTCCGATCGTGGCGTCGTGGTTCCACAGCGTGATGTCGGCGAACAGCAGCGGGTTGAAGGTGATCGCGGCGCCGCTGCCGGCAACGCTGACGGTGATGCTGGTGGCCGAGTTGTAGGTGACGTTGACGTTGCCGGTCTGCGCGGCGGTGTCGCTGTGGTTGCCCAGCACATGGCCGACACTGAGGAGCTCGCCGACATCGGTTTCGCGCACGCCGCTGCCGATGGTGAGCATCTGCGGCGGCGTCGAATTGTCGGACGTCTCCCAGAAGGTTCCGAAGATCACCAGGTGGTTGACGGCGCCTTCGCCCAAGACCTCGTTGACGATCGTCGTGCCGTCGCTGCGGCTGAAATAGTACCAGTCGGCGCCGGCGCCGCCCTCCAGCGTGTCGCCCGTGCCGGCGCCGCCATAGATGTAATCGTCGCCGGTGCCGCCGTAGACCGTATCGGTGCCCGGGCCGCTCCAGATCGCATCGTTGCCGCTGCCGCTGTCGATCACGTCGTTGCCGGCGAAGACCGAGATCACGTCGTTGCCGATGCCGCCATAGACCAGGTCGTTGCTGGTCGTGACACTGAGCGAGTTGCGGCCGCCGAGGTCGAGGATGAAGTCGTCGCCGTCGCCGCCATAAATCGTGTCGTTGCCCATCACGGACGAGGTCGTCAGACCCCAGTCACCCTGGTCGGACCAGACCACATCGTTGCCGAGACCGCCGTAGGAGATGTCCGAGCCGCCTTGCGACAGCACCGTGTCGTCGCCATCGGCGCCATACAGCGTGTCGTTGCCACCTTCGCCGCCGGTGCCGGTGATCGAGTCGTTGAAGTCGTCGCCCCAGATCTGGTCGTTGCCGTCGCCGCCCCAGATCGTGTCGGCCGTGCCGCCCGTCGCCGCGGCCGCGGTCAAGCCGCCGCCGACCAGCACGTCGTTGCCGGCGCCGGAGATGATGATATCGTTGCCTTCGAGGCCGGTCACCGTGACGCTGTCGGTGATCGCCGCCTGGCCGATCGTGGTGCCAGCGCTGAAGCTCAAGTTGACGATGTCGGCGGCATTGGAGGCGATGAAGAGCTCCGCCGACAGGATCCAGTCGAGGTTGGCGTCCTTGCCGGCGCGAATGAACTGCTGCTGCGTGCTCGCCGGCACCAGCGAGGCGTCCACCGTGTCGAAGCCGCTGCCGCCATAGAGGCGGTCCGTCGTGTCCTGGTGGCCGCTCAGCGTCAGCGTGATGACGCTCGAGGCACCGGTCTCGCCCGTCCAGCCGTAGAATGTGCCGGTGACCGGGGCGCCGCTGCCTTCGTTGCTGAACAGCATCCTGTCATCGCCGGCGCCGCCGTACAGCGTGTCGGGCAAGCCGCCACCGGCGACACCCGTCATGCCGCTCATGAAGTCATTGCCGTCGCCGCCGTAGAGCGTGTCGGCGCCGCCATTGCCGCCCTGGAGCCAGTCGTCGCCCAGGCCGCCATACTCGATGTCGCCGCCGCCCGAGCCGAACATCGTGTCGTTGAAGGTCGAGCCGATATAGCCCGTGATGTTGGTGTAGCTGTCGCCGGCGGCGTCGCCGGTATTGTTGGCGACGTTGTCCAGGTCGAGCGTGACGCCGGCGGTCGCGGAGGTATAGACGGCGTAGTTGATGCCGGTGCCGCCATCGAGCGCGTCCGCGCCCGCGCCGCCATCGAGCAGGTCGTCGCCGGCGTCGCCGAACAGCAGGTCGTCGGCCGCGTCGCCCTGCAGGGCATCGTCGCCGTCACCACCATAAACCGTGTCGGCGTCGGCCCCGCCGTATCCGGTGTCGGCCCCACCGCCGCCATACATCGTATCGGTGCCGGCATTGCCAAATAGGACATCGGCGCCGTCGGTGGTGCTGCTGGTCGTGATCGACGCCGAGTTGTCGCCGATAACCAGATCGCTACCGTCGCCGCCGTAGAGTGTGTCGACGTCGCCAGAACCGGCGCCGCCAAAGAGCGTGTCGCCGCCGCCGGCGCCGAACATGGCGTCGCTGCCGGCGTCGCCGAACAGGATGTCGGCGCCGTCGCTGGCGCCACTGGTTGTCGTGCTCGCCGAATCGTCGCCGGCGACGAAATCGGCGCCGTCACCGCCATAGACGGTGTCGACACCCGTGCCGCCGAACAGCGAGTCGACCGCACCGGCGCCGTAAAGAATGTCGGTGCCGCTGCCGCCGTAGAGGAAATCGGCGCCATCGCTGGCACCGCTCGTGGTGCGGCTGAGGCTGGAATCGCCGGCCAGGACGTCGCTGCCGGCGGCGCCGTAGACGGTGTCGGAATCGGCGTCGCCGAACACCGTGTCGGCGCCGGAATCGGTCCAGGCAATGTCGTTGCCGATGCCGCCGTAGATCGTGACGGCGCGGGCCAGCGCGGTGCCGCCGGAAATGCTGGTGAAGGCGAAGACGTCGTTGCCGGCGCCGCCGAACCAGTCCTCGATATGCGCGTTGGTGCTGCCGCGGTTCCAGCCGGTGCGAGAGGCGCCGTTGGCGGTGGCTTGTGCGCTGGCTTGGAGGGCGAAGTCGTCCCAGATGAACAGGTCGTTGCCGGTAGAGCCGACGACGGAGTCGTTGGCGCCCGTACCGTTGGGGATGGTGACGTTGTTGACGTTGTAGCCGGCGACGTTGACCGTGTTGGTCGTGGCCGCGCCCGCTTCGTCGTAGCGTGTCAGGACGACGGTGCCGCTGGCCAGCGTTGCCGTGGTCACGCCGCTGCTGCCACCACCGTTGTTGACGAACGTATACGGCATGGTCGCCGTCCCTCACCAAATCACTTGCCAAAATCGACGGCGGCCCGCGGCAATGAAGACGTCCGCGACAAAGAAAGTCGCAAACGGCGAGCTACCAATCCGGCGTATTTATCGAATCTCACGATTTTTTTCAACGAGTATTTACGCTAAATCAATGCTGTAGTGGATTTTTCTGACTATTTGATGGAATATCGATTTTGCAGAAAATATCGCTTCAAGTCAGGTGAATCAATGACTTAGCCCGCGCTCCGGCGGTCGACGCCAGCGTCGTCGAAGCTCGCCATGCCGTCGAGGCAGGCGCAGGCAGCCTTCAGGAGCGAGACGGCGAGGGCGGCGCCGGAGGCTTCACCCAGCCGCATGCCGAGATCGAGGAGGGGCTGTTTTCCTAACCGCTGACACAGCGCCCCATGCGCCGGTTCGGCCGAGCGATGGGCGACGAGGCAATGGTCCAGAGCGGTTGGATTGATGCAGTGCAGCACGGCGGCGGCGGCCGTGCAGGCATAGCCGTCGAGCAGCACGGGAATGTGGCCCATGCGCGCCGCCAGAATGGCACCGACGATCGCCGCCAGCTCCTCGCCGCCCAACGCGGCGAGCACCGCCAGCGGATCGCCAGAGGCGGCGCGGTGGCGTTCGACGCCCAGCCGTACCGTCTCCACCTTGCGCGCCAGCGCCGCGCCGGCCACGCCGGTACCCGGTCCGACCCAGTCCGCCGCCTCGCCGCCGAACAGCGCCAGGCAGAGCGCCGCGGCCGAGGTCGTGTTGCCGATGCCCATCTCGCCCAGGCACAGCACGTCAATGCCGGTCTCGGCGGCCATCATGCCGTAAGCCATGGCGCGCGCGCAGCGCGCCTCGTCCATCGCCGGGCCTTGTGTGAAATCGGCCACGGGATTGGCGAGGTCCATCTCATAGACCCTGAGGTCGCCATCGATCGCCGCGGTCAGCTGGTTCACCGCCGCACCACCGGCGACGAAGTTGCGCACCATCTGCTGGGTGACGCTCGCCGGATAGGCCGACACGCCGCGCGCCGCCACCCCATGCGCGCCGGCGAAGACGCAAACCCTCGGGCGCTCGCAGCGCGGCCGCTCGCGGCCCTGCCATGCCGCCAGCCATTCGGCGATCTCCTCCAACCGGCCGAGCGAACCCGGCGGCTTGGTGAGGTCGGCTTGGCGCAGTCGTACCCTGGTCTGCGCCGCGACATCCGGCCCTGGCATCTGCGCGATCACGGCGCGCATCTCGGCGAAAGTCGCGGCTGGCGGGGCGGTCATACGGAAACTTGGCACGGACGTGTCGGAGGGGCGCGGACTGTCCTACAATCATCCTGTCATGACCAGCGAAAACCCGGAGCGGCCGGGCACTGTCGAGGAGTGGTTGGCGGCGCTCGGCGAGACCGCGACCTTCTTCACGCGCCTGCCGTTCAACTTCAGTGGTGCGCCGCGTTTCCGGCTGGCGCAGCGCCTGCCGACCCTGCCGGTGCTGGGCCTCGGCGTCGGGCTGGCGGCCGGCATCGATCTCGCCATCGCCCAATGGCTGGGTGCCGGGCCGATCCTCGCCGCCTTTGTCGGCCTGCTGACGGCGCTGGTGATCACCGGCGCGTTGCACGAGGACGGGCTGGCCGATACCGCCGATGCGCTGGGACCTGTCGGCGCTTCGGTCGAACGCCGCCTCGAGATTCTGCGCGACAGCCGCATCGGCGCGTTCGGCGCGCTGGCGCTGATCTTCTCGGTGGGTGTGCGTGTCGCGGCGCTGGCCCAGCTCGCCGCGCGTGATGCCGGCCTGGCGCTGCTGGCGCTGGTCGCCGCCCATGTGCTCTCGCGCGCGGCGATCGCCTGGCCTTTGGGCGCGCTCGAGCCGGCGCGCGGCGACGGGCTGGGCGCCGGCGCCGGCCAACCGACGACCAGCGATGTCGGCATCACCCTGGCGGTCGGCGGCGGCCTATCCGTGCTCATGCTGGTGGGCGTGTCGCCGATATCGGCGGTGATGGCGCCTGCCGCCGCCTTCGCCGTCGCCTGGAGCATGGTGAAGCTGGCGCGCGAGCGCTTCGGCGGCTACACGGGCGACGTTCTGGGCGCGACGCAACAGATGGCGGAGATCGCCGCCTTGGTCGTCGTGGCGATGTGCGTGGGTTGGAGGTAGGCGTATGGCGACGGCGGCGAACATCAAGGCACCGGTGACGCGCTGGTGGTGGGTGCGCCACGCCGTGGTGCCCAATCCTGAGGGGCGCTGCTACGGCCAGAGCGACATGGATTGCGACGTCAGCGACCAGGCGCTGTTCCGCCACCAGGCGGCGCTGCTGCCGCGCGGCGCGGTATGGGTGACCAGCGGCCTGCTGCGCGCGATCAAGACCGCCGACACGCTGCGCGCGCATGGCGCCGACGGGCACGAGCCGGTACGCGAGCCGCGCTTCAACGAGCAGCATTTCGGGCACTGGCAGGGAAAGACCTACGCCGACATCGCCGCCAATCACGGCGACAACCATCTCTTCTGGCTTGGGCCGCCGACCAACCGTCCGCCCGGCGGCGAGAGCTTCGTCGATCTGATGGAGCGCGCCAGCTCGGCGATCCTCGAGATCAACGAGACCCACAAGGGCCGCGATATCGTGGCCGTCACGCATGGCGGCACGATCCGCGCCGCGTTGGCGCTGGCGATGGGTCTGGGCGCCGACGCCGCCGTGCGCTTCGAGGCCGAGAACGTCTCGCTGACCCTGATCGAGCATTACGAGCAGGCCGATCCCGATCACGCCTGGCGCATCGTTTTCACCAACCTGCTGCCGCGGCTCGTCGCCGCCGCCTGACGATGGCCGCGCGCGTCACGCTCGTGCTCGGCGGCGCGCGCGCCGGCAAGAGCGGCTATGCGTTGGCGCTGCTGGGCGGCGGACTCTTCGTCGCCACCGCCGAGGCGGGCGATGCCGAGATGGCCGAGCGCATCGCCGCCCATCGCGCCGAACGCGGCGCCGGCTGGACGACGATCGAGGAACCCTTCGATCTGTCCGGCGTGCTGCGACACCACGCCGAGGATTCGCGGCCGATACTCATCGACTGCCTGACGCTCTGGCTGAGCAACCTCATGCATCGCGACCGCGACGTGGGCGATGCGACGGCCACGCTGCTGGCCGCGCTCGACGAACGCAGGGGCGAGACTGTGCTGGTCACCAACGAGGTTGGCCTGGGCATCGTGCCCGACAACGCGCTGGCCCGGCGTTTTCGCGATGCGCAAGGCACGCTCAATCGCAGGATCGCCGCGCGCGCCGACCGCGTGGTCTTCATGGCCGCCGGCCTGCCGCTAGCGCTGAAGGGCGCATAGCAATTGACCGCCGCCTGCCGGATGGCGGGCCGTGCGCGCGCCATGTCACGTCGTCGCCCGGCGAGCAAGGAGCGACGATGAATGCTGCGCGTCTGACCATGGGACCGGTCGAATGGCTGCTGCTCGTGGCGTTGTCGGTGCTGTGGGGCGGTTCCTTCCTGTTCGGCAAGATCGCGCTCGCCGAGTTGCCGCCCTTCACCGTCGTGCTGGTGCGTGTTGGACTTGCGGCGGTGGCGCTGTTGCTCGCGGTGGCCGCCACGCGTCAGTCGGTGCCCCGCGCGCGCGCCGTGTGGCTGGCGTTCTTCTCCATGGGATTGATCAACAACTTCATTCCCTTCAGCCTGATCATGTGGGGCCAGGTGCGCATCGGCAGCGGACTGGCCTCGATCCTCAACGCCACGACGCCGCTCTGGACAGTGGTGGTCGCGCACTGGCTGACCACCGATGAGAAGATGGATGCGCGCAAGCTCGCGGGCGTGCTGATCGGTGTCGCGGGCGTCGCCGTGATGATCGGTCCGGTAGCGCTTGCCGGGCTGGGCGGCGATATCGCGGCACAGCTCGCCGTGGTCGCCGCGACGCTCTCCTACGCCTTCGCCGGCCTGTATGGGCGGCGCTTCGCGCGCATGGGCGTGGCGCCGATCGTGGTGGCGGGCGGACAAGTCGGCGCGACCACCATCATGCTGCTGCCCGTGGCCCTGCTGGTCGATATGCCCTGGACGCTGCCGATGCCGGGGCCGCGCACCTGGGCGGCGTTGGTTGGCCTGGCGCTGCTCAGCACGGCCCTGGCCTATGTGCTCTACTTCCGCATTCTCGCCAAGGCGGGCGTCACCAACCTGTTGCTGGTGACCTTCCTGATCCCGGTCAGTGGCGTGCTGATGGGGGTGCTGGTGCTCGATGAGATCCTGGAGTGGCGCCAGGTCGCCGGCATGGCGCTGATCGGGCTGGGGCTCGCGGCGATCGATGGACGTCTCTTGCGGGGCGCGGCCTAGCTATACTCGGCCGCGATGAACCTCCTTGCCAGTGAAACCTTCGTTGTCGTGACGGACCGTCCGATTGTCGAACGTGCCTTCAACGCGTTCTCGGCGGTGGCCGGCGGTTTCACCGCCTGGTTCTGCCTGCGTGTCTATGTGCCGGGCGGTGGTTGGAGCGATCTGGCGCTGGCGCTTTTCGCGCCGTTCCTCATGGTCTTCGCGGCGGCAGGACTGTGGCGCACGTTTACCCTGCCGACCACCACCTGCACCGTCGATGGGGCGCGTCGGGTCGTCGAGTTTACGCAGCGTGCGCCGCTCCTGCGGCGACAGGGGCTCTGGCGGTTCGACGACATCGCCGAGATCCATGCCGACGCGCGGTCGGGTCACGAGTCGTCATGGGGGGCCGTGGCGAGCCTGAGGGACGGTCGACGTGTCGTTCTGATGCCGCATGCCGGCGCTGATCGCGAAACTGTCGACCGATTCGTGCTCGAAGCCCAACGACTTATGACGTCAGACGGATCTTGACGACTGCGTGAAGCTGGCCGGCCGCCGTCACAATTCCGCCCTGCACCCTCGGCATGCTCCGGGCCGCCATTGGTGGTATTGTGGACTTGTCGCGCATAGAGGCGTTCCCCGCGCCCGCGCGACCAAACCTTAAGGAGCGCGACCATGACGATCCGCACCAATCCCCTGTCACGCCGTGGCGTGATCGCCGGCGGCACGGCCCTGCTGGGCATCGGCGCCAGCGCCCCGGCACTGGCCGACGCCAAGCGACAGGCTCTGGTCAACGACTCGCTGCGCACGGCGCAGAAGATCATCGAAAGCAAGGAGATGCCCGACGCGCGCAAGAACATGCCGCAGGCGCGCGCGGTGATGATCATGCCGGCCTTCGCCCAGGCCGCTTTCATCATCGGCGGGGCCGGTGGCCGCGCGGTCATGCTGGCACGCGCCGGCCGCGCCGATTGGTCGTCCCCGGCCTTCTATTCGCTGGGCTCGGGCAGCGTCGGCCTGCAGATCGGCGGCCGGGTGCAGGAGATCGTGCTGATCATCCTGACCGACAAGGGTCTGAACGCCCTGATGAACGACAAGTTCAAGTTCGGCGCGGAGGCGGGGCTGACCTTCGCCCGCGAAGGCGCCGGCGTCGCCGGCGCCACGACCACCGCGGCGGGTGCCGACATCGTGTCGTTCTCGACCGCGTCCGGCCTGTTCGCCGGCGGCGCGCTGGAGGGCTCGTTCATCGAGCCCGATAGCGACTGGAACGCGCTGTATTATGGCCAAGGTGCGTCGCCGCGCGCCATTCTGCTCGACCGGACCTATACCAATCCGGGCGCGAACGCCCTCCGCCAATATCTTGGCAGCGTGTGACAGCTGACGGAAATATTTGGTTACCCACGCGGCGTTGCCCGCGATGCCCGTTGGAGGAGAGTGGAGTCATAGTCCGAGGGCAGGTCGATGACGGTGATCAAGACTCCCTCCGGCCCTCTCGTCGTCGAGCCTGTCGACGAGGGCTGGGGGTCCATTGAATGGCTGATGGGCGAGCGGGTGTTCCCCGGCGTGCGCCACAGCGTGGCGCGCATCCTGGTGCGGCCCGGCGCCGAATCGCCGTGCGAGCGCCACGCCGGGACGACCGAGACGGCGGTGCTGCTGTCCGGCGAGATCACCTGCGTCATCGAGGGCAAGCCGCTCGAGCTATGGCCGGGCGACGTGGCGCTGATCCCGGCCGGTGCGCACCACTACCTGCGCAATGATTCGCGCCAGGCGGCCACTGTGCTGCTGAGCTTCTCGGCCGGCTCCGTCGCCGCCGAGTAGCCTCACTCCCTGCCGCCGGCGGCGCGCAGCATGCTGGCGATCGCTTGGCGGTTGCCGCGCATGGCATGGGACAGCGCCGTGCGGCCGGTGAAATCGGCGATGTTCGGGTCGGCCTTGCGCGCCAGCAGCGCGCGGACGATCTCGGCCGCGCCGCGCCGCGCGGCGGCGATCAGGGCGGTTACGCCCTGGCGATCCTGCAGGTTGACGCGTGGATTGCGCGCCAGCAGCAACTGAGCCACGTCGATGTCGTCGCGCTCGGCCGCCCACATCAGGGCGGTGCGCTGATCGGCATCGACCCCGTCGACCGCCGCCCCGGCCTTCAGCAGCATGTCGACGATCGCGAGATGCCCCCTGGACGCGGCGGTGATCAGCAGGGGCGTTCGCCGTTCGTCGACCTGGTTGGGGTTCTCGCCCTTCAGAAGGTCGCGCCGTACGGCTTCGACCTCGCCGCGCGCGACGTTGAAGATGATCCGCTTGTCGAACAGGCCTTGGGCCCGCGCGGTCGCGGTCAGCCCCAAGGCGCCGACGACCGCACCCAACAAGCCTCGCCGAGGCACCTGCCGCATTGTCATTTCCACACCATCCGGGCGTCTTGTGGCGCCTCGGCCGCGGTAGATTGCCCGGGATCGCGGCGATATCAAGGCCTATGCGGCTCAGCCGCGCCGCCGCCGGGCCTCGACCGCGTCCCAGATCCGCGCCTCCAGGCAGACCCCGTCGAAGCGGTTGATCTGCTGAAGGCCGGTCGGCGAGGTCACGTTGATCTCGGTCAGGAAGTCGCCGATCACGTCGATGCCGACGAACACCATGCCGCGGTCGCGCAGCGCCGGACCGATCGTGTCGCAGATCTGCTGGTCGCGCGCCGTCATGGTCGACTTGGTCGCCGTGCCGCCGACATGCATGTTGGAGCGCGCCTCGCCCTCGGCCGGCACGCGGTTGATCACGCCCACCGCCTCGCCGTCGATCAGGATGATGCGCTTGTCGCCCTTGCGGACCTCCGGCACGTAGCGCTGCGCGATGATCGGCTCGCGCGACATCTTGGTGAACATCTCGAGCAGCGAGGCAAGGTTCTCGTCGTCCGGCCGAACACGGAACACCCCGGCGCCGCCATTGCCGTAGAGCGGCTTGATGATGATGTCCTTGTGCACCTCGCGGAAGGCGCGGATCTGCGCCATGTCGCTGGAGATCAAGGTCGGCGGCATCACGCCCTCGAAGGTCGTGACGAACAATTTCTCCGGCGCGTTGCGCACCTCGCGCGGGTCGTTGACCACCAGGGTCGCCGGATGGATGCGCTCCAGCAGGTGCGTGGTGGTGATGTAAGCCATGTCGAAGGGCGGATCCTGGCGCAGCCACACCACGTCGAAGCTCGCGAGGTCGATGATCTCGTGCGGCCCCAGCGTGTGGTGATTGCCCTTCTCGCGGCGCACCGACATGGTCTGCGCCCGCGCCTTGACCCTGCCGTCGAGGAAGAACAGATCGGCCGGCGTGTAGTGATAGACGACATGGCCGCGCTTCTGCGCCTCGAGCGCCAGCACGAAGGTCGAGTCGCCGTCGATGTCGACGCTCGACACATGGTCCATCTGGAACGCGACACGCAGAGCCATTGGGCTTCCCCCCTCATCCGCCCTTCGGGCACCTTCTCCCTCGGGGCCGTCCGCGGCCCCTGACCTTCGTGGGGAGAAGGAAAGTCAGTTAAGGCGCCGGCGCAAGTCCCGCAAGTGATCGCTGGCTTGCCGCCGCGCCCGTTCATGCAGGGCGGCGCGTTCGGGGTCGGGATGCGGCGTGTTGGTGAGCGCGAGGAAACGGTCGTAGGCGCGGATCGCCGCGCCGACGCTCTCGGCGCGTTCGGCGATGGCGCCCATCTCGTACCAGAGCTCGGCGCGATCCGGCGCGATCGCCGTCATGCGCTCCATCACCGCCAGCGCGCCCGCGACATCGGCGGCGCGCAGCAGACGGCCCTTGCTGTTGTTCTCCAGGCGCAGCAGCACGTCGCGATCGTCGACGTCGGCGACGTGGTCGGGCGTTAGCTCGGCGTCCTGGCCGGCGGCCGATTTCAGCAGCGTGCGCAGCTCCGCCGGCGTGCGCGCGACGCCCTGGTCGAAAGGATCGACGATCTCCGCGCCGTGGCCGGCGTCGATGCGCAGCAGGAAATGGCCGGGGAAGGACAGGCCGGCGGCACGCCAGCCCTGGGCCCGCGCGACATGCATCCAGATCACGCTCAGCGCCACCGGCAGGCCCTTGCGCCGGTCGATGACGCGCGCAAGGTCGGCGTTCTGCAGGTCGTCGTAGGTCTCGCGATCGCCGCGATAGCCATAGCTGACGGCGAGAACCTGGCGCATCGCCTCGAGTGGCGGGCGGCGGCGGCGCACGAGATCGGCGACCTCCGCGACCAGCGTCGCGAGGTGCTGGCGGTAGGGATCGAGATCGAGGCCGGGTTGGCGCGCCGCCGAGAGCAGCAACGCCGCCTCGGCGATATCGACGGGGGAGTCCCGGGCGCAGAGCGCGCGCAAGCGGTCGAGCGTCTGCGTGCGGGCTTCAGTCATTCCCTCATCCGTTCGTCGGCCGCCAGACGTCGGTCATGTGCCTGGGCCAGCCGCTCGGCGTGACCAGCATGGCGTCGAAACGCCAGGCGCAGTCGAGCAGCGCGGGATGGCGCGCGGCGAACGCCTCGGCCGCGCGAGCGATGCGCCGAAGCTGGGATTCTGTCAAGGCGAAGGCCGCCTGGTCGTGCGTCGCGCGCGCCTTGACCTCGACGAAGGCGACGACGCCGCCACGGCGCGCGACGATGTCGATCTCGCCCGCCGGCGAGCGGAAGCGCCGCGCCAGCACGCGATAGCCGGTGAGCCGCAACCGCCACACGCAGCGCATCTCGGCCCAGCGGCCGAATCGATCGGCGGCGACGCGCTGTGATTGCGGCGGCGGCTTCATGGACTGCAGGTCGCGCCGCTCATGGTCCGGCTTCTGTCCGCTTCAGCTCGAGCGCCCGCGCATAAACCTCGCGGCGCGGCCGACCGAAACGCGCGGCGACTTCGGCCGCCGCTTCCTTGACGCTGGCGCCGGCCATCGCGGTGCGCAGCGCCGTGTCGATGTCCTCGCCGCTGATCGCGGCGGCGTTGGCGTCGGGCGGCCCGACCACGATCACGATCTCGCCGCGCGGCGGGCCCTCGGCGCGGTAGTGCGCGGCGAGCTGGTCGAGCGGGCCGCGGCGCGCTTCCTCGAAGCGCTTGGTGAGCTCGCGCGTGACGGCGGTCGGTCGGGCGCCCAGCAGCGCGGCGAGGTCCTCGAGGGACTCGACGAGGCGATGCGGGGCTTCAAAGAGCAACAGCGTCGCGTCAACTGCGGCCAACGACGAGATTGCGCGCCGGCGTTCGGTCGCCTTGGCGGGCAGGAAGCCGGCGAACAAGAAACGGTCACTGGGCAGGCCGGACAGCGCCAGGGCCGCCAGCGGCGCCGACGGGCCGGGCACGATCGTGACGGGATGGCCGGCATCGATGGTCGCGCGCACGACGCGGTAGCCGGGATCGGAAACCGTCGGCATGCCGGCGTCGGAGATCAGCGCCACAACCTTGCCGTCTTCCAGCGCCGCAATGATGGTGCGCGCCGCCTCGGCCTCGTTGTGGTCGTGGCAGGCCAGCAGCGGGGCGGCGATGCCGAATCCCCGCAGGAACGGGCGCGACACGCGGGTGTCCTCGCAGGCGATCAGGTCGGCGCCGCGCAGCGTATCGAGCGCGCGCAACGTTATGTCGCGGACATTGCCGATCGGCGTGCCGACGACGTACAGACCGGGCTGCGGTTTACTTGGCGGGGCCGCGTCGGTAGCGTCTGGTACCGTCGTCGGCTGCATCGAGGAGGCCTTTCATGTCGCATTCGGTCGGGGCGGCGCCACGCCGACGAGTCCTTACCCTGTTGACGGGCGCGGCGATGGCGATGATCGCCTTGGCCGGCTGCGAGACCAAGCCGAAACCGACCACCCAGGCACCGCCGTCGGTCGCGGTGGCGCCGCCGCCGTCGCCCATTCCGCCCACCCCGATCGCGCCCTCGGTGACGCCTAGCGGCAAACCCAAGATCGCCTTGCTGCTGCCGCTGACCGGTCGCTCGCGCGAGATCGGCCAGGCGTTGCAGGACGCCGCCGAGCTGGCGCTCTTCGATGGCGCCGGCAAGGATATCGCGCTGGTGCCGATCGATACCGGCGACACGCCGGACGGCGCCGTGGCGGCCACCGAGCGCGCCATTCGCGAAGGCGCCAATCTGATCCTCGGGCCGCTGTTCAGTGCATCCGCCGCCGTCGCCGGCCCGGTCGCCAAGCAGGCCAATCTGGAGATGATCAGCTTCTCCAATGACGAAGGCACGGCGCAGCCTGGGCTCTATGTCATGGGGCTGGCGGTCGATTCGCAGGTGCGGCGTGTCGTCGACTATGCACAGCGCAAGGGCGTGAAGCGCGTCGTGGCGCTGGCGCCGGGTACCGCCTATGGCGGGCAGGCGATGCAAGCGCTGCGCGACGCGGCCCAGCGCGCGAATATCAGTGTCGGTGCCAGCGAGACCGTCCCGGCGACCGGCGACTCCGATGCGCCGGTCAAGCGCGTGCTGGCGGCGGTTGGTACCGATGGCTCGACCACCGCGCTGTTCGTTCCCATCGGCGCGCCGCGCGTGAGCGCGGTGGCCGCGTCGCTGGCCGAAGCCGACGTCGCGTCGCGCAAGGTGCAGCTGATCGGCACCGGCGTATGGGATGTGGCCGGCATCGGCAGCGACAAGGCGCTGGTCGGCGCCTGGTTCGCCGGCCCCGATCCGGCGCGCCGCGCCGCCTTCGAGCGCAAGTTCCAGGGCGTGCACGGCAAGGCGCCGCCGCGCATCGCTACCCTGGCCTACGATGCGGTGATGCTGGCGGCGCAGCTGGCGAGGTTGAGGGCGGGCGGCGATTTCTCGGCCGGCGCGATCACCGACGGTGGCGGCTACAACGGCCTCGACGGCCGCTACCGCTTCCGTACCGATGGCCGCGTCGAGCGTTCGCTGCCGATCCTCGAGATCGAGGGTGACCGCCTGAAAGTGATCGATCCGGCGCCCGGCGTCTTCACGTCGGTGGTCAACTGAGGCGGCGATGTTCGATCCGCAACTGCTCTGGCTCTACGCCGGCGCCGCCGCGCTGCTGATCCTGACGCCCGGCCCCGACACCTTCCTGGTCGCCGCCACCAGCGCCGCCGACGGGGCGAGGGCCGGCGTGTTGGCATCGCTGGGCGTCTTCGTCGGTTGCCTGATCCACATCCTGCTGGTGGCGGTCGGCGTGTCGGCGCTGATCGCTGCGACGCCCTGGGCGTTCGACGCCATCAAGATCGCCGGCGCGATCTATCTCGTGTGGATCGGCCTGCAAGCGCTGCGATCAGCCTGGCGCGGCTATGGCGGTGAGGCGTCGCAGACCGTGGCACGCGACCGCAGCAGCGCCTGGGCGTTGTTCCTGCGCGGGGCGCTGACCAACGCGCTCAACCCCAAGGTGGCGGTGTTTTTCATCGCCTTCCTGCCGCAGTTCGTCGACCCCTCGCGCGGTCACGTCGTGGCGCAATTCATTGTGCTGGGGCTGATCTTCAATGTGCCGGGCACACTCTACCTGATGGCGTTGGCGCTGATCAGCGGCCGGGCCACCTCGGCGCTGCGCCGCCAACCGTGGGTGCGCCGTGCCCTGGATGCGCTTACCGGCCTGTTCTTCATCGGCCTCGCCGCCCACCTTGCTCGCACTCAGGCCAAAGGTTAGGCGTGATTCCAATGGATTAAGACATTTTCCTCACTTGCCACGTCGTGCGGCCTTTGATACCGTCGAGTCACTGCGGTTTCGCACGTCCGGCGGCCGTTTCTCCTCCGTCCGCCGGTCGATTCGCCGGCCGATATCCCCCGATCGGCCGGACGGGGCCAAAAGCCGCCAAGAACGAGCCTTAATGAAGGCCGATGCATGGGCGCACAGCGGCGCGGCGTGGAAGTAGTCTTCGTATCGCGACGAACACTTCCACGTTTATTTTCTCCCGCGACGCTGTCGCCCATCATCGGCAAGCATGGCGCGCTGCCTCTATCGCGCCGGCCAAGTCCGTATCGTCGTCGACAACGCGCGCGGGATCGGTATCGTGCCGCCCGAGCAGCCGGTCCGCCGGGCGCGCGGCGCTGCCGGAGGCCGGCGATGACCTATGATCGCAACAACATCTTCGCGCGCATCCTGCGCGGCGAATTGCCGTGCCGGAAGGTCTACGAGGACGAATTCGCGCTCGCCTTCCACGACATCAACCCGCTGGCACCGGTGCACGTGCTCGTGATCCCCAAGGGCGAGTATGTGTCGAACGTCGACTTCGCCGCCTCGGCGCCGGATGAGATGGTGGTCGGCTTCTGGCGCGCCGTCGGCGCCACGGCCCGGGAACTGGGGCTCGATCCGCTCGGCTATCGCATTGTCGCCAATCATGGCCCCAATGGCGGCCAAATCGTCTTCCACTTTCACGTCCACATTTTCGGCGGTCGCCAGATGAGCCACCGTATGGGCAACATGCCGCGACCGAACGAGAGCTAGCGTCTTCCGAGCCAACCTCTTCACGCCTGCGGAGCTTTCCATGCGCCTTTTCGCCCGCCTCGCTTCGGCCGCCGCCCTCGCGCTCGTCGCCTCGACGGCCTCGGCGCAGGTGCCGCTGCCATTCCCGACCGTCGACTTCCTGCTCGAAGGCCGCATCATGACCGCGCAGGCCGGCCCGGCGCAGGGCCTGACCACGGTCATGCGTCACAAGGACGGCAAGCTGCGTATGGATGTCGACAATATGGGCATGAAGGGCTTCATGCTGTTCGCGCGCGACGGCAAGACCGCGACAATGGTGATGGAGCCGTCACCGGGCATGAAGGTCGCCATGGAGATCGATCTTGCCCAGGCCACCGCCAGCGCCACGAATGCCGGCCCGATCGACATATGGAACATGAAGGGTATGCGCGTCGGCACCGACCGCATCCTGGGCGAGTCCTGCGACTGGTGGCAGGCCGAGCACAACGGCCAGAAGTCCAAGGTTTGCGCCACGCCCGACGGCATCCCGCTGAAGGCCGTCGACCCCCAGACCAATCAGACTGTTTGGGAGGGCGTGCGTGTGGAACGGCGCACCCAGGACGCGGCGCTGTTCGTCGTGCCGCCCGATGCCCAGCGCATGCAGATGCCGAACATGCCGGGCATGCCGCGCCGGCAGTGATCGATATCGCCGCAAGGTGCGGATAGCGGCGCTGGCGGCGGTGTCCTAATTCTGGAGCATGAGCGACACCGTCCCCATGGCCCAGGCCATCACCACCGCGCGCCCGTCGACCGTTTCGGTGCTGGCGTTCCCCGACACCAAGCGCGGCATGCCCGACGCCGAGGCGGCGTGGCGCGCCGTGCAGGCGCGCGATCGCGCCTTCAATGGCCGCTTCTTCTTTTCAGTGAAGTCGACCGGCGTGTATTGCCTGCCGTCCTGCGCCGCGCGTCCGCCGCTGCGCAAGAACGTCGACTTCCACGCGAGCTGCGAGGCCGCCGAGGCCGCCGGCTTCCGTGCTTGCAAGCGGTGCCGGCCACGCGACTGGCAACAGGAAGCGGGGCTGAGCCGCGCCGTCGCCCAGGCCTGCAAGCTGCTCGACGCCGAGACCGAGGACCGGCCGTCGCTGGAGCGTATCGCGCGCCAGGTCGGGCTGACCGGCTCGACCTTGACGCGGCGCTTCCAGCGCGAGCTGGGCGTGGCGCCGCGCGACTGGCTGGCGGCGCGCAAGACCAGCCGCTTCAAGGCGGCGCTCAAGGCGGGCGACAACGTCACCTCGGCGCTCTATGGCGCGGGCTATGGCTCCTCCAGCCGGGTCTACGAAAAGTCCGATCAGGTGCTGGGCATGACACCCGCGACCTATCGCAAGGGTGGCGCCGGCGCGCGTATCGCCTGGACGACGATCGACAGCGACTATGGCCGCGTGCTGGTCGCCGCGACCGCCAAGGGCATCGCTGGGGTGCACCTGGGCGACGATGACGCGGCGCTGCTCGCCGATCTGCGCGAGGACTTTCCAGCGGCCGAGATCGTGCCCGACACCGGCGCGCTGACGCCCCGGGTCAAGGCCGTGCTGGCGCGTCTCGAGGGCCGCAAGCCGACCGCGATCGACGCGCCCGACGTGCCGCTCGACATCGTTGGCACGGCGTTCCAGTGGCGCGTGTGGAAGGCGCTGACCGAGATCCCCTCAGGCGAGACCGCGACCTATGGCGAGATCGCCCGGCGCATCGGCGAGCCCGGTGCGGCGCGCGCGGTGGGCCGCGCCTGCGCCACCAACCCGGTGGCGCTGGTGGTGCCCTGCCATCGCGCCGTGGGATCGAGCGGCGCGCTGACCGGCTATCGCTGGGGCGTCGAGCGCAAGAAGCGCATCCTGGCGAGCGAGAAACAGCGCGCCGTCGGCTGACCTTAACGCGGCTTGCGCAGCATCACGTAGAACGCGCCGCCGCCGCCATGCCGCGGACTGGCGGGCCGCACGCCGACCACGCGGCCGCGATTCTCCGACCGATTCAGCCAGTGCGGGAACTCGGCATGGATACGGCCGCCGACGGGGCGGTTGCCGTCGTCCTGCCGCGCCGGCTTGCCGGTGACCACCAGCGCCACGCGCGCGCCGCTCGCCTGGGCTCGCTCAAGGAACCGCGCCAGCGCCCGCTCGGCCTCGGCCAGGGTGTGGCCGTGCAGGTCGATCGAGGCGTCGGGGCTGAGCTTGCCGCGCCGCAGGCTCTCCTCCGTGGCGCGGTCCAGACCGGTGGCGGTCCGCGGGTCGAGATCCGGCAGGGGCGATGACGACGGTGCCGGCGCGGCTGCGCGGGGAACGGCGGCTGGCGCCTTCGGCGCCGGCTGAGCCGGCGGCGGCGGCGTGACGGCTCGGCGACCGCGCAAGGGCCGCGCGTCCTTCATCGCGCGATGGAAAAGATCGTCGTCGGGCATGAAGATGAAGATATCACAGGGTGCAAGTCGGTCGCCGGAACGCCTGAGTTGCCTGGCTCGGCCGAAATGCCGAAAATCGCCGAACGGCGCATTACACGGAGGGTTATAAGTATTTGTAATATATAGTATTTATTCATGCTCTCAAGTCGCCGTCCCGCCGCCAAGACAACGTGGCGGACCTTCTCAAACCATCTCATTTTCGCCGTCGCCGCGACGGACCGGCCGGTGCGTTGCCGCTACGGTCCCTGTGGGCTACAACCCGCGCGCATTCGCTCCACCAGACACGAGTCCGCAATGGCCGCGCCGCCAGTGCCTGCCCGCGATCCCGCCGCCGAAACCGCTTTGCGTCAGGGCATCGATCTTCTGCAGCTGGGCCGCGCCAGCGAGGCGGAGGCGCCGCTGCGCACGGCTTACGCGACCATCGGCGACCGGCCCGACATGCTGCACTTCCTCGCGGTCTCGGCCATGCAGCGCAACGATGCGCGCGAGGCCGAGCAACTGTGGAAGCGCGCCATCGGCCGCGATCCGAAGGAGCCGATGCTGCGCTACAACTACGGCATCGCGCTGCAGGGCCTGGGCCGTCTCGACGACGCGATCCGCGAATGGCGCCAAGCGCTGCGTCTGCATCCCGACAACATCGATGCGCGGCTGCGCGTCGCGGCGGCGCTCAGCGAGAACAACCGGCTGGCGGCGGCCGAGCGCGAGTATGCCGATCTGATCCAGATCTGCGACCGGCCGGAGACGGCGCAGCGGATCATGCCGGAGGCGCTGCGTCAGGCGCGCGTCATGGCGCGATCGGCGCTGGGCTATCTGCTCTATCGGCTGGGCCGCAACGACGACGCCCTCGTCGTGCTCGACGCGGCGCTGACCGATCTGCCCGACAACGACCCGATGCGCCCGCCCGTGCTCGGCGATCGCGCCCTGGTGCTCGACATGGTCGGCCGGACCGACGAGGCGATCGCCGGTTTCGAAGGCGCGGTGCAACTGGCGCCGGGCAACGCCAAGCTGCACAACGGCATGGGCCATGTGCTGCTGCGCGCGGGACGCGCCACCGAGGCTGAGGCCGCGTTCCGCCGCGCGATCGAGATCGAGCCCGCCTTCGCCGAGGCGACGCGCAATCTGGCGCGCGCGCGCGGGGAACAGGGCGACACAGCGGGCGCGCTCGATCATCTGTCGCTGGCGCATCAGACGGCGCCCGACGACACCGACACGCTCTACGACATGACCACCTTGGCGCTGGAGCTGGGTGAGCCGCAGCGCGCCGTGGCGGTGCTCGAGCCGTTTCTGCAGCGCCATCCCGACGACGCGCGCGCGCTCAACAATCTCGGCATCGCCTATCTGATGCTCGACCGGGCGGGCGAGGCGCACGCGACCATGCGCAAGGCCTACAAGCTGGCGCCGGACGAGCCGCTGGTGCTGACCAATCTCGGCCGCGCGCTGGTGGCGCTGGGTCGCGCGCAGGAGGCCGAGCCGTTGCATCGCAAGGCGCTCAAGCTGCAGCCCGGCGACCCGCGCCTGCTCGGCCATTACGGGACCTGCCAGCTCGCGCTGGGCAATATCGAACAGGCGCGCGAACTCTATGTCGCGGCGCAGACCGGTCATCCCGACAATGTCGATGCGCGCCGGGGCCTGGAGCACATCGAGGCGATGCGGGCGACGCGCGGCGAGAGCCCGGCATGAGCGCCGCGCTCGCCGAGGTCCAGGGCCGTATCGCGGCCGCCGCGCGCGCCGCGTCGCGCGACCCCGCCGCCGTGACCCTGGTCGCGGTGTCGAAGACGCATGGTGCGGAACGCGTCGAGGAATTGCTGCGGGCGGGTCAGCGCGTGTTCGGCGAGAACCGCGTGCAGGAAGCGCAGGCGAAGTTCCCCGAGCTGAAGACGCGCTACCCCGATCTCGAGCTGCATCTCATCGGCCCGCTGCAGACCAACAAGGCGCGCGACGCCGTGGCCCTGTTCGACGTCATCGAAAGCGTCGACCGGCCCAAGCTGGCCGCCGAGCTGGCGCGCGAGATGGCCAGGCAGGGCCGGCGGCCGGCCTGCTTCGTGCAGATCAACACCGGCGAGGAAGAGCAGAAGGCCGGCATCGCACCGGGCGAGGCCGACGCTTTCATCCGCGCCTGCATCGAGGAGCACAAGCTGCCGGTGGTCGGCGTGATGTGCATCCCGCCGGCCGACGAGGAGCCGGCGTTGCACTTCGCGCTGCTGGCCAAGATCGCCCAGCGCAATGGGCTCAAGCAGGTCAGCATGGGCATGAGCGCCGATTACGAGATGGCGGTGCGCTTCGGCGCCACCCATGTGCGCGTCGGCAGCGCGCTGTTCGGTGCACGCGGCGCGCCGGCCGCCTGAAACGAATGGGGCGGCCGAAGCCGCCCGATCGCCAGACGATCAATGACCCGATCAGAAGGTGATCTCGACACGCCGGTTCTGCGGCTCGCGCACGCCGTCGGCGGTCTGGACCAGCGGCTGGCTTTCGCCGTGGCCGACCACGGCGATCTGGTCCGCCGGGACGCCCTCGCGCACGAGCTGGTCCTTGACCGCGTTGGCGCGGCGCAGCGACAGCGCCATGTTGTAATCGTCGCCGCCCGAACGGTCGGCATGGCCGCTGACGTTCAGCCGTGTGGCACGGCCGGCCTTGGCGTCGTTGGCGGCCTGGCGGATGGTGGTCGCCGCCGTTTCGGTGACGTTAGCGCGGTCGAAGTCGAAGAACACCATGTAGCTGCGACCGCTCGCCGGCGGTGCGGCGGGCGCCGCGGCCGGCGGGGGCGCCGCACCGCGCGGGCCTGACAGGTTATAGGTCAGGCGCACGAATGGCCCGGCCGAGACTGCGGTGCCGCGTGCCATGCCGCCGTTGAAGGCGGTGTTGAACAGCGCGTCGATGCGCGCGCCGCCGGTGATCGCCAGCGACGGCGTGTCGGCAAAGCGGTATTGCACGCCCACCTCGCCGCCGACCACCGGCACCAGGCGCCAGTAGCCACTGCCGTTGGGCGTGCCGACTTCGCTGAAGCTGCCGGCGAGCAGCGAACCGTCGACGCTGCCGACCAAGCCGAGATTCTCGGTAAAGAAGGTCTGGCCGCTGAGGCCGATACGCGGGCCGATGCCCCAGACGTTGCGATGAGCCTGCGTGCCGATCGCCGGGGCAACGGCGTCCTGGTTAAAGTGCAGGCCGCGGATGCCGCCGAAGACGCGGATCGCGGTGTCGCTGCCCATGTTCATGCTGTAGCCGGCCTCGAGGTCGACGTATTGGTAGCGCGACGAGGTGTCCAGCCGCGCGGCGCCGATGGTCGAGGAATCGTTACGATGCCATTGCGCGCCGCCCCCCAGCGCGTAGTCCCAAGGCGAGTTCGTCTTGAAGCCGACAATGCCGCTGAAGCCCGGGCCACTGCGCGGCCGCGCGTTCAAACCTGCGCCCGGGCCGGCCTGGGCGCCGTCCCAGTTCCATCTCCACAGCCCGGTCGCCCCGGCGTAGAAGCCGGGCTGCTCGGGAACCTGCGCTTGGGCGACGCTGGCGATGCCAACGGCGAGCGCGGTCGAGGCGGCAAGAAGCAGGGAGCGATGAACGCGGTGCATCGGGAGCTCCGGGCCTGGATAGCGATGCACGGGTAACGCCGGGCAAATCATTTGGTGGCGCTGGCGCGACGACCTTGCGAAGACTGTGTGACGTCGAAGCCACAATTGGCCCGATGATGTCGGAAAATGAGGCGAAGCCTTGCCGCAAGGAGCGCGAGAGAAAGTCGACGGGTGGTTGAATCTCGACAAGCCGGTCGGGCTCGGCTCAACGCCGGCGGTGGGTCGCGTGCGGCGTCTGTTCAACGCCGCCAAGGTCGGCCATGGCGGTACCCTCGATCCGCTGGCCAGCGGCGTGCTGCCGATCGCGCTGGGCGAGGCGACCAAGACCGTCCAGTGGGTCATGGACGGACGCAAGGTCTACCGCTTCGCCATCGCCTTCGGGCGAGCCACCGCCACGGACGACCTCGAAGGGGCGGTCGTTGCGCAATCGGCCACGCGCCCCTCCGACGACGACCTACGCTCGGTGCTCAACGATTTCACCGGCGAGATCGACCAGGTGCCGCCAGCCTTCTCGGCCCTGAAGATCGCTGGCGCGCGGGCCTATGACCTGGCTCGCAGGGGCGAGACGGTGGAACTGGCGAGCCGGCGTGTGCGGGTCGACCGGCTGCAGTTGCTGGCCCGTCCCTCGGCCGATCTGGCGGAATTGGAGGTCGAATGCGGCAAGGGCACGTATGTTCGCTCGCTGGCCCGCGATATCGCCCGGGCGGTCGGCAGCGTCGGGCATGTCGCGGCCTTGCGCCGGACAGTCTGTGGTCCATTTCGCATTGAGGGCGCGGCAACTATGGCCACGCTCGAGGAGGCGGCCGCGAATTCGCTTTCCAACCCAGGTGCTTTCGGGCATAAGCCCGCGCTTCTCGGGCATTTGTGGCCCGTCGTGACCGCGCTGGACGACATCCCGGCGCTGGCCTTGACGGACCGGCAGGCCGACCGCCTCTCAGGAGGCGTCGCTTTGCCGATGGCCGAGATTGCCGGCGCTCAGGCGCCGACGATCGGGACGATGTCGCCCGCCGAGGGATCGGCCGAGCCTGCGCTAGTCGTGCGGGCGATGGCCGGGGCGCGGTTGGTGGCGATCGCCCGTGTCGACGGTGATCTGCTGCGGCCGGTACGCGTCCTCAACCTCTGAAAACGGGAGTCCCCGATGTCGGTCACGGCCGAGCGCAAAGCTGAGATCCTCAAGACCTACGCCATCAAGGAAAACGACACCGGTTCGCCGGAGGTCCAGGTCGCGCTGCTCAGCGAGCGCATCAATAACCTCACCGAGCACTTCAAGGGCCACGTGAAGGATCATCATTCGCGTCGCGGTCTGCTCAAGATGGTGAGCCAGCGCCGTCGACTGCTCGATTACCTCAAGGACCGCGACAGCAAGCGCTACGACACGTTGATCGAGCGCCTGGGTCTGCGTCGTTAGAGGAGTACCGGCCCCGCCAATGTGGTGGGGCCGTTTCGCGTCGAGGCACCGGTTACCCGCGCGGTAACGCGACCGGCGCTTCGACTTCGCAGGACAACCGTCGGACCAGGGGCGAGAGCGAACGGTTCCGGCGGTCCCGTCATCGCATAGGGCGATCGGCGGGCGGCGCGCGTCGCGGGGCGTGGCGTCGATTGGGAAAGGACTGACCGTTATGTTCGATGTATTCCGAAAAGAGATTGAGTGGGCCGGCCGCAAGCTGGTGTTCGAGACGGGCAAGATCGCCCGCCAGGCCGACGGTGCCGTGCTGTGCACCTATGGCGGCACCACCGTGCTGGCCGCCGTGGTCGGTGAGAAGCAGCCCAAGCCGGGCCTCGACTTCTTCCCGCTGACGGTGAACTACCAGGAGAAGGCCTTCGCCGCCGGCAAGATTCCGGGCGGCTTCTTCAAGCGTGAGGGACGGCCGAGCGAGAAGGAGACGCTGACCTCGCGTCTGATCGACCGGCCGATCCGGCCGCTGTTCCATGAGAGCTATCGCAACGAGACGCTGGTCGTCATCACGACCTTGGCGCACGACATGGAGAACGATCCCGACATCGTCGCCATGATCGCCACCTCGGCGGCGCTGACCATCAGCGGCATCCCGTTCCTGGGCCCGATCGGCGGCGCGCGCGTTGGCTACATCAATGGCCAGTACGTCATCAACCCGACGCTGGACGAGCTCGAGAAGAGCGACCTCGACCTCGTCGTCGCCGGCACGCAGGAAGGCGTGCTGATGGTCGAGTCCGAGGCCAAGGAGCTGCCCGAGGACGTCATGCTGGGCGCGGTGATGGCCGGCCACAAGTCGATGCAGGCGGTGATCCAGGCGATCATCCAGCTCGCCGAGCATTGCGCCAAGGAGCCGTGGCCGCTGGGCGAGCCGTCGGCCGCCGCCGTCGCTGTGAAGGCCAAGCTCGACGCCGAGATGCGCGCGCCGCTGATCGCGGCCTATGGCGAGGTCGCCAAGCAGGCCCGCCAGGAGAAGATCAACGCCGCCCGCACCGCCGCCAAGGCGCTGCTCGGCGACGATGCCGCCGCGCAGGCCGCGCTGAAGGAGCAGTTCCACGACCTCGAGGCCGACGTCGTGCGCAAGGCAATCCTCGACACCGGCAAGCGCATCGACGGTCGCGACACCAAGACCGTGCGGCCGATCGTGGCCGAGGTCGGCGTGCTGCCGCGCGCCCACGGCTCCGCCCTGTTCACCCGCGGCGAGACGCAGGCGCTGGTCGTCGCCACGCTGGGCACCGGCCAGGACGAGCAGATCATCGACGCGCTCGAGGGCGAGTACCGCGAGCACTTCATGCTGCACTACAACTTCCCGCCCTACTCGACGGGCGAGGTGAAGCGCATGGGCTCGCCGGGCCGTCGCGAGATCGGCCACGGCAAGCTGGCTTGGCGCGCGCTGCGCCCGGTGCTGCCCACCAAGGAAAAGTTCCCCTACACGATCCGCGTCGTGTCGGAGATCACCGAGAGCAACGGCTCCTCGTCGATGGCCTCGGTCTGCGGCGGCGCGCTGTCGCTGATGGATGCCGGTGTGCCGCTGGCGCGTCCGGTGGCGGGCATCGCCATGGGCCTGATCAAGGAAGGCGACCGTTACGCCGTGCTGTCGGACATCCTCGGCGACGAGGATCATCTCGGCGACATGGATTTCAAGGTCGCCGGCTCCGAGAAGGGCGTCACCTCGCTGCAGATGGACCTGAAGATCACCTCGATCACCGAGGAGATCATGAAGGTCGCGCTGGCGCAGGCGAAGGACGGCCGGCTGCACATCCTGGGCGAGATGGCCAAGGGCCTGGGTGGCGCGCGCGAGTCGGTGAGCCAGAACGCGCCGCGCATCACCGTGATCAACATCCCCAAGGACAAGATCCGTGAAGTGATCGGCACCGGCGGCAAGGTGATCCGCGAGATCACCGAACAGACCGGCGCCAAGATCGACATCGAGGACGACGGCACGGTCAAGGTCGCCGCCGTCGACAACAAGTCGGCGCAGGCCGCGCTCGACTGGATCCGGGGCATCGTCGCCGAGCCAGAGATCGGCGTCGTCTACACCGGCAAGGTGGTGAAGGTGGTCGAGTTCGGCGCCTTCGTGAACTTCCTCGGTGCCCGCGACGGCCTCGTACACATCTCCGAGCTGGCGCCGCGCCGCGTCGCTAAGGTCGGCGACGTGGTCAAGGAAGGCGACCAGGTGAAGGTCAAGGTGCTGGGCGTCGACGACCGCGGCAAGGTCAAGCTCAGCATGAAGGTCGTCGACCAGGCGACCGGCGAGGACATCTCCGAGAAGCTCCGGGCCGAGCGCGACCAGCGCGACGGCGAGCGTGCCCCGCGCCGCGATCCGGCCGATGCGCCGCAGCCCTGATCTCGGGCGAACACAAGAACACGAACGGCGGCCCGCGGGCCGCCGTTTCTGGTTTGATATCTAGTCGGACACCAGCCGCGTGACGCTCATGATCCGCCCGGTCATGCTGCCGACATTCGGCGTGACGGCGTCCAGCCGCGTCACAGAGACCGTCCTGGCGACTTGGTTTATGCTCGCCACCGTTATGGCCGCGGCGCCGGTGAGCATGAAGCCCGGGTTGTAGACGCCGATTACCTTTTTGAAGAGCACGCGCTTGCCGGCGAGTTCCCGGCATCGACCCCAGGATGCGAGGTTCTCGTCTTTCGGACTCTCGCGAGAGAGGTGCGCGGCGTAGATCCGGCCGTCGCACTCCCCCACCTCGAACACACACCCGCTGAAAGGGCCGGACGCCGCCCAGGTGTGGCCTTCCTTCAGAAAGCCAAAGACGTTGGCCTTGGCGACGTAGGGGATCCAGACGCCAGTCCCGCCATCCAGAGTCTTGTCGACCTTGGTGAAGGTCAGCGTTTTGCGCTGATTGTCCAAAACCATATTGCCACGGACCGTCTTCTTCTTATTGTCGCCTGGATCGGCGCTCGTGAAGACATCGCGCTCGCTGATCGAACAATGACCATTGAAGGCGAGCGTTCTCAGATCGTCGTACTTCATCGCCCTCTCCCCCGGAACCCGTGGGCTGAAGAAGTAAAGCTATTGGCGGTCCCTGCGCGCGTCCATGCTAATCGCAGCGCCACCTTGTATAGTTGTGGCGTGAGTTGCGAGTCACGAGGGAGGCTACCGTCATGGCTATCACGCCTGAGTTCCGCGGCCGGATCTACGACAGTATCGTCGACACCATCGGCGCGACGCCGCTGGTGCGGCTGTCAAAGCTGGCAGCCAAGCGCGGCGTGAAGGCCGACATCATCGGCAAACTGGAGTTCTTCAACCCCCTGGGCTCGGTGAAGGACCGCATCGGTTTCGCGATGATCGACGTCGCCGAGAAGGCGGGTCGCATCACACCGGGCAAGTCGACCCTGATCGAACCGACCTCGGGCAATACCGGCATCGGCCTCGCCTTTGTCGCCGCGGCGAGGGGCTATCGGCTGATCCTCACCATGCCGGAATCGATGTCGATCGAGCGGCGCAAGATGCTGAAATTCCTCGGCGCCGAACTCGACCTGACGCCGCGCGAGAAGGGCATGAAGGGCGCCATCGCGCGCGCCGAGGAGCTGGCGAAGACGATTCCCGACAGCTTCATCCCGCAGCAATTCCAGAATCCATCCAACCCCGCGATCCATCGCCAGACCACGGCCGAGGAGATCTGGAAGGACACCGGCGGTCAGCTCGACATCTTCGTGTCGGGGGTGGGCACTGGCGGCACGATCACCGGCGTCGGCGAGGTGCTCAAGCCGCGCCTGCCCAATCTCAAGGTCTACGCCGTCGAGCCCGAGGACAGCGCCGTGATCTCCGGCAACCCACCCGGCCCGCATCCCATCCAGGGCATCGGCGCCGGCTTTATTCCCGACAACCTGAACAAGGCGGTGGTCGACGGCGTGATCCGCATCGCCAACGCCAACGCCTTCGCCACCGCGCGCGAGGTCGCCGCGGTCGAGGGCCTGCCGGTGGGCATCTCCTCAGGCGCCGCCATCGCCGCCGCGCTCGAACTCGGCGCCAAGAAGGAGAACGAGGGCAAACGCATCGTCGTCATCGTCCCGTCCTTCGCCGAACGCTACCTCTCGACCGCGCTGTTCGATGGGTATTGATCTCATTCTCCCTCTCCCCGCGAGCGGGGAGAGGGTCGGGGTGAGGGGGAGCTTCAGGTTGCGCAGGATCGTCGTGCGTCACTCGATGCAGCCCCTCACCCCAACCCTCTCCCCGCAGGCGGGGAGAGGGAGTTGCTGCTAGGCTCCGCTCCGTTCAACGCCTTCAGGAGGAAACGCCATGATCTTCGACATGCGCACCTATGTCTGCCGCCCGGGCACGATCAACGCCCATCTCAAGCTCTACGAGGAGTACGGCAAGGCGCCGCAGACCAAGCATCTCGGCCAGCCGGTGTTCTACGCCGTCACCGAGACCGGCCTGGTCAACAGCTTCGTCCATATCTGGGCCTATGACGACGCCGGTGATCGCGCCAAGAAGCGCGCGGCGATGATGGCCGATCCCGACTGGCAGGTTTACCTGAAGAAGAGCAGCGAGCTGGGCGCGCTGATCCAGCAGAACAACTCGATCATGAACGAAGTGCCGTTCTTCAAGGTCAAGCGCTGAGCCTTCCGGCGAGATGTGGCGTGCTATAAGCGCCGGCATGGACTTCACCGAGGCCCAGCTTCAGCGCTACGCGCGCCACATCATCCTGCCGGAGATCGGCGGCATCGGTCAGGCCAAGCTGCGCCAGGCCAAGGTGCTGGTGGTCGGCGCTGGCGGGCTGGGCGCGCCCCTGCTGCAATACCTCGCCGCCGCCGGCATCGGCACCTTGGGCGTGATCGACCACGACACGGTCAGCCTGTCGAACCTGCAGCGCCAGGTGATCCATCGCACCGCCGATCTCGGCGTGCGCAAGGTCGACAGCGCGCGCCGCGCGCTGGCCGAGATCAATCCCGAGTGCGAGGTCGTTACCATCGCCGAGCGACTGACCGCCGGCAACGCGATGGCGACGGTCAGCGGCTACGACATTGTCGCCGACGGGTCGGACAATTTCGCCACCCGCTATCTGCTGACCGACGCCTGCTACCTGGCGCGCCGCACGCTGGTGGCGGCGGCCATCCTGCGCTTCGAGGCGCAGCTCTCGACCTGGAAGGCGCATCTGGGTGCGCCGCATCCCTGCTATCGCTGCCTGTTCCCCGAACCACCGCCGCCCGATTCGGTGCCGAGTTGCGCCGCCGCCGGCGTGCTGGGCGCGATGGCCGGCACGATCGGCGCCTGGCAGGCGACCGAGATGGTGAAGGAGATCCTCGGCGTCGGCGACTCGTTGTCCGGCACGTTGCTGCTCTACGACGCGCTGGGCGCGCAGGTCGAACGTCTGGAGATCCAGAAGCGCGACGATTGCCCGCTCTGCGGCGCGCATCCGCAAATCACATCGCTCGACGCGCCGCTCGCCCGTGCCAGCTACGACGAGGTTTACTGTGGCTGACACCCAACCGGCTCTGTCGATCATCGCGCTTTCAGGGGATTACGAGCGCGTGCACTACGCCTTGGCGATGGCGGCTGCCGCCCGCGCGGTCGGCCGGCCGACCACGCTCTTCTTCACCCAGAAGGCGATCGCCGCGCTGACCCACGCGAAATCCGGCGAGCCGCTGTGGCACCGCCTGCCGGCCGAAGCGGGTGCCTCCTCGGACGGCCGCGCCGGCTTCGCCGACGCGCTCGACGCCGGCATCACGCGCGACAACGCCTACAAGGCGCGCGGCGTGGGCGATTTCGAGACGCTGCTGTCGGCCTGTGTCGAGATGGGCGTGCGCGTCATCGTCTGCGAGATGGGATTGCGTACGCAGAACATCGACCGCGCCAGCCTGCGCCAGGACGTGCCCCACGAGATCGCCGGCATCGTCACCCTGCTCGAGGCGACGCCAGCGGGTAGCCAGCTGGTGACGCTCTGAGCCGCGAGACGTCCTTACCTTCCCCCGGAGGGGGAAGGTGGCGCGCAGCGACGGATGGGGGATGTCGAAGACGGACTCCTCTGTTCGTCTTCAACATCCCCCATCCGCCCTTCGGGCACCTTCCCCCTCCGAGCATGTGAATGTTTGGCTTGTGCGCAAGCGCCATCGGTGATTCCAAGGTGGCAGATGGTGCGGAGGCGTCGATGGCCGAGCAGGAACTGTTCAGCGGGCTTGCGGAGATGACGGCACCGGAAGTGAAGCGCGGCGGCAGGCCGCGGATGCGCGAGCCGGAGCGCCGGCAGGTGGAACTGCGGGCGGTGGACCTCGACAGCCTTCTGGCGGCGGACCACCCGGCGCGGGTGATCTGGGCCTATGTCGAGCGCCTTGACCTGAGCGTGCTGGAGGACGCGATCGGCGCGCGCGAGCACACGCCGGGGCACCCGCCGGCCAGCCCGCATCTGCTGACGGCGCTGTGGCTTTACGCGACGAGCCAGGGCGTGGGCAGCGCGCGAGCGCTGGCGCGGCTGTGCGAGAGCGAGGACGCCTATCGCTGGCTGTGCGGCGGGGTGAGCCTGAACCACCACGGCCTGGCCGACTTCCGCACCGCGCACGGCGGACTGCTCGACCGGCTGCTGAGCGAGAACGTCGCGGCGCTGTCGGCCAGCGGCGTGATCGATCTCGACGAGGTGATGCAGGACGGGGTGCGCATCCGCGCTAGCGCCGGCGCCGACTCGTTTCGCCGGCGCAAGACGCTGCGGCAGGAACTCGAGAAGGCGCAGCAGCTTGTGGCGCAGCTGAAGAGCGAGCTCGACGAGGATCGCTCGGCCAGCGACCGGCGCATCAAGGCGGCGCAGCAGCGCGCCGCGCGCGAGCGCGAAGCGCGCGTCGCGGCCGCCCTCGACAAGATGGCCGAACTCGAGGCCGAGCGGCAGCGGCGCGCCAAGACCCACGCCAAGCAGGTCGAGAAGCAGAAGGAGCCGCGCGCCTCGACCAGCGATGCCCAGGTGCGCGTCATGAAGATGGCCGATGGCGGCTTCCGGCCGGCCTACAACTGCCAGCTTGGCACCGTCGCCAAGGGCCAGATCGTGGTCGACCTCGACGTCGACACCAGCGGCTCCGACCGCGGCCTGCTGCGCCCCATGCTGGACAACCTGCACCAGCGTTACGACCATTGGCCGCGCCGCTATCTGGCCGACGGCGGCTTCCTCAAGAACGAGGACACCGAATGGGCCGCCGGGCACGGCGTCCTCGTCTACGCTCCTGCCACCGAGAACAAGCACAAGACCGATCCCTATGCGCCGCGGCCCGACGACGGGCCGGGCGTCGCCGCCTGGCGCCAGCGCATGGACAGCGAGCACGGCAAAGAACTCTACAAGCGCCGTGCCACGCATGAATGCATCAACGCCCGCGCACGCCAATGGGGGCTGCGACAGTTCCTCGTCCGCGGCGTCGAGAAGGTCAGAACCGTCCTGCTCTGGTTCGCCCTCGCCAACAACATCCTCGCCGCTCACCGCCTCAAGGCCGTCACACCATGAACCACAAGCGCTGAACCTCCGCCGGCCCCACGCCGCCGGCACTCCAACACGGCGCCCGCTCGCCTTCGCCCCCGATGGCGCCGCCGTGACCATGCCAGCGCTCGACAAGCGCCGCATACTTTCACAAGCTCTCCGGGGGAAGGTGGTGCTCCCGCGTTACGCGCTCGCCGCGACGCCCGTGCCGATCGGGCAGGACACGCCGGTGCCGCCCAGCCCGCAATAGCCGTTGGGCACTTTCGCCAGATACTGCTGGTGATAGTCCTCGGCGTAATAGAACTCGGACGCATCGAGGATCTCGGTTGTGATCGGGCCGAAGCCACGCTGGCCCAGCGCCGCCTGGAACAGCGTCTTCGACGCCTCGGCCGCCGCGCGCTGCGCCGGCGTCTCGACATAGATGCCGGAGCGGTACTGCGTGCCGATATCGTTGCCCTGGCGCATGCCCTGGGTCGGATCGTGGTTCTCCCAGAACACCTTGAGCAGCGCCTCGAAGCTGGTCTTCTTTGGATCCCACCAGACCTTCACGACCTCGTTGTGGCCGGTCTGGCCGGAGCAGACCTCCTCGTAGGTCGGATGCGGCGTGTAGCCGGCGGCGTAGCCCACGGCGGTGCTGTAGACATTGGCCGCCTGCCAGAACTTGCGTTCGGCGCCCCAGAAGCAGCCCATGCCGAACTGCGCCGATTCGAGCCCGGCGGGGAAGGGCGGCCGGATGCGGTTGCCATTGACGAAATGGATGTCAGGAATCTCGAAGACATAGCCCGCACGGCCGCGTAACGCCTGGTCGGGCGCCGGCATCCTGGCCTTCTTCGACAGCATCGACAGAAACATCGGTGATCTCCCTCGAACCCGCCGGCTCCAAAGTGGGCACGAAGCGGCCCGCCGTCAACGCGGGCGCGCGGGGATGTGACCGGGGCTCAGCATTTGTCGGGCGACGCCGGAGGTGATTGACTGCCGGGCAAGACGGCGATGACCGTCACTCGGGAGGACTCGCATGGCCCATGGCGCGCCCGAACACCCGCTCGCCACCGAGCAGGCGCCCGCCTGCGCCCCGCCGCGCGCCGAAATGCGCGCGCCGCCCTGGCCGGTACCCTTCGGCGCCTGCTGCGCGCACGCCCATGTGATCGGCGACGGATACGAGCATCCGCTGGTCGCGACGCGCGGCTATACGCCGCCACCGGCCACCGAAAAGCAGTACCTGCATATGCTCGACGGGCTGGGCCTGACGCATGGCGTGCTGGTGCAGATCAGCGTGCATGGCACCGACAACAGCCTGATGGTCGAGGTGCTGCGCGATCATCCCAAGCGCCTGCGCGGCATCGCCGTCTGCGCGCCCGACGTCGCCGATGCCGAGCTGCAGGCGCTGAACGAGGCCGGCGTGCGCGGGCTGCGGTTCAACGTCACGACGGGTGGCGGCATCGGCTTCGAGGCGTTGGAGACGCTCGCGCGTCGCATCGCGCCGATGGGCTGGCACGTCCAGTTGCTGACCACGCCGGAACGGCTGGTCGAGGTCGCGCCGCGCCTGCCGGCGCTGCCGGTCGATGTCGTGATCGACCACATGGCGTATATCAAGCCGCCCGACGGCGCCGCGCATTCCGCCTATCGGGTCATGCTCGACCTGCTGAAGAACGGGCGGACCTGGGTGAAGATCTCCGGCGCCTATCGCAACAGCCAGCAGAGCCACGAGTGGACCGATGTCGACGACGTGGCGACCGGCCTGATCGCGGCGCGGCCCGACCGGCTGGTGTGGGGCACCGACTGGCCGCACACCCATCTTGGCAAGGTACCGTTCCGCACCGGCGAGACCTTGGAGATCCTCGGCCGCTGGATGCCCGACGCTACCTCGCGCAAGCGCGTGCTGGTCGACAATCCGACGAAGCTCTACGGCTTCTGATCGGCAACGAAGCGCGGCACGGTGCGGTCGCCGAAAGGCGCGAAGCTCGCCCGTACACGCGCGCCGATCGTCAGCTCTGGATCGGCATGCGCCATCATGCGGAAACCCTCGTCGAGATCGACCAGCGCGATGCCGTAGGGCGCGTATTGGCGCAAGGCATCCGAGGGTGGCCGATGAACCACGGTGATCGAGAAGATCGTGCCGTTGCCCGTGGCCTGGCGCATCTCCAGGCGGTCGCCGTCGCAGACATCGCAGCGCGCCTTGGGCGGGAACTGCGGCGCGCCGCAGTGATCGGCGCAGCAGCGCGAGAAGGTGATGCGGCCCTCCTGGGCTTGCTGCCAGAAGGCCTGGGCGTGGGGATTGGCGCTGAAGCTCATGCTCACACCCGTTCCAGGATCATCGCGACATGCGAGGACATCACGCCGCCGTCGCCGTGCACATAGGCCGTGGCGGGCGAGCCGGCCTGCCGGTCGCCGGCGCGGCCGCTGAGCTGGCGTTGCGCCTCGACCAGATGCGCCATGCCGCCACCGACGCCGCAATGGCCGAAGGACAGCAGGCCGCCGTGCAGGTTTAGCGGCAGGTCGCCGCCGATCTCGAAGCGCCCGGCGCGCGCCGCTTCGCCCGACTTGCCACGGGCGATGAAGCCGATCTCCTCCAGCAGCATGGCCAGCGTGATGGTGAAGGAATCGTAGACCACGAGGTGCTGGATATCCTTCAGGCCCATGCGCGCCTCGGCGAAGGCCGCGTCGGCGGCACGCTTGGCACCCATGTCGGCCCAGTCGCGCGCCATCGAGATGTGCTGGTGCAGATGGGCCTGGCCCGCGCCGCGCACCTTCACCCGCGCCGAGCTCGTGGGATCGCGGGTGATCACCATGGCGACGCCGCCATCGGAGATCGGACAGCAATCGAGCAGGCGCAGCGGCAGCGCGATCGGTTTGGACGCCATCGCTTGCTCGAGGGTGAAGGGCTCGCGCAGATGCGCCTCGGGATGGCGCGCGGCGTGGCGGCGCATGACCACGGCGAGCGACGCGAGATCCTCCTGCGTCAGGCCGAACTGGTGCATGTAGCGCGCCGCCAGCAGGCCGTAATAGGCGGGGATGGTGGCGCCGTAGGGCACCTCGTAGTCGGGGTGGCCGGCTTGGGCCAGGATCTGGATCGACTGGTCGCGCGTCTGGCCTGTGGCGCGGTTCTCGGCGCCGACGATCAGCACCGCCTTGCAGCGGCCGGAATCGACCAGGATCGAGGCCAGCATCGCCATCGCCACGCCGGTGGCGCCGCCGGCCTGCATGGCGTGCGCGTAAGCCGGCTTCAGCCCCATGTGCTCGGCGAACACCGTCGCCAGCATGATGTGCGGCATGGTGGTGGCGTAGCCGCACAGCACGCCGTCGATGTCGCGTCGCGCCAGCCCGGCATCCTCCATCGCCAGACGCGCGGCGTCGGCCATCAGGCCCGGCGCGGTGCTGCCGGGAAGCTGGCCAAAGCGCGTGGTGCCGACACCGGCGATATAAGCCATCCGCTCCTCCCTTGGGCCGGCGACCGTACCGACCTTCCCCCGGAGGGGGAAGGTGGCGCGCAGCGACGGAAGGGGGATGTTTCAACGCGTCAGGTGTCCGTCTTCGACATCCCCCATCCGCCCTTCGGGCACCTTCCCCCTCCGGGGGAAGGTAGCTACGGTTGGCGAAAGGGGAGGGTGAAGCGGGGATGACCGAGCCGGTAACGGTACCGATCTGGCTGTTCGCGGCGCTCGCCGTCTTCGCGGCGTGGTCGCTGCTCGATCGCCTGCTGATCCCGTCGGGCCGCTGGTTCCTGCGCCGCCGCGTCAATCGGCTGATCGACAGCGTCAATCGCCGGCTGCGCATCGAGATCAAGCCCTTCCAGCTCACCCGTCGCCAGGTGCTGGTCGATCGCCTGGTCTATGATCCGCAGGTCGTCGCCGCCGCCAACGAGAAGGCCAAGGCCGAGAACATCCCGCGCGAGGTGGCGATGACCGAAGCGCATCGCTACGCCAGCGAGATCGTGCCGGCCTTCAACGCCTACATCTATTTCCGCGTCGGCTATGCGTTGGCCCGCGCGCTGGCCCGTGCGCTTTATCGGGTGCGCCTGGGCTATGTCGACGACCTGGCACACGCGCAGGTGCCGAGCGACGCCACCATCGTCTTCGTCATGAACCACCGCAGCAACATGGACTATGTGCTGGTGGCCTTCCTCGCCGCCGAGCGCACGGCGCTCAGCTACGCGGTCGGCGAGTGGGCGCGCATCTGGCCATTGCAGCAGCTGATCCGCTCGATGGGCGCCTATTTCGTGCGCCGCAACTCCAACAACCCGCTCTATCGCCGCGTGCTCGAGCGCTATGTGCACATGGCGACCGAAGCCGGGGTGGCGCAGGCGATGTATCCCGAGGGTGGGCTGACCAAGGACGGCAAGCTGCGGCCGCCGCGCCTGGGCCTCGTCGACTACGCGCTGAAGTCGTTCGACCCGCAGGGCGCGCGCGATATCGTCTTTGTCCCGGTGGGCATCAACTACGACCGCGTGCTGGAGGATCGCACGCAGCTGCGCGCCGGCGACGCCGAGGCGCCGCGGCGAGGCGCCGGCTTCGCGTTCAAGACGACCGCGCGCTTCGTCGCGCGCAACATCGGCCAGATGTTGCGCGGGCGCTGGTACAGCTTCGGCTATGCCTGCGTGAATTTCGGCACGCCGATCTCGGCGCGCGAGTGGCTGGCGCGCACCGCCGACCGTTTCGGCGGCGATCTGCGCAAGCTCGACAAGGACCGGCGCTTCGAGGCCGTAGGCGCGCTGGCGGCCGACATCATGGACGGCATCGGCAAGGTCGTGCCGGTGCTGTCGGTGTCGCTGGTGTCCACCGTGCTGCTCGAGGCGGAGGAACCGATCGATGAGCTGGAACTGAAGGGCCGCTGCGCCGTTCTGATGGACGACCTGGGCGCCGCCGGCGCCAAGATCTACCTGCCGCGCGGCGATCGCGACTACGCCATCCATGTCGGCCTGCGCATGCTGACCCTGCGCCGGCTGGCCGCCGTCAGCGAGGACGGGCTCTACACCGCGGTCGAGGCGGAGCGTCAATTGCTGACCTACTACGCCAACGCCATCGCCCATCTGCCGCGCATCGATTCGAAGGCCGCGTGATAGGCTGCCCGCATGCTGTGGCGGCGCATCAGGGATCTGTCCCGCGCGATCTACAAGGGAGGCGTCGAAAACGGCCTGCCCAAGCTGTTGCTCGACATCTTCCTCGCCACCTATCGCGGCTTCGTCGACAACCGGTTGACCTCGATGGCGGCGGCGATCGCCTTCTACACGATCTTCTCGCTGGGCCCGGTGCTGATCTTCAGCGTCGCCATCGCCGAGCCCGTGGTCGGCCGGCTGATGGCGCAGCAGCACATTCTCGACGCCATCGCCACCGTGGTCGGCCCCGAGAATCTCGACATCCTGCGCCGCTTCGCCGACACCGGCCTGTTCAGCGGCCGCGGCTGGGTGGCGGCGGTCGGCCTGGCGCTGCTGCTCTATTCCGGCTCGTCGGTCTTCGTCGAGCTCGACAGCGCGCTCGATCACATCTGGAAGCCGGCTGGTGGCTGGCGGCGCAACGTGGTGCTGGCGGAGGTGCGCACGCGCCTGCTGGCGCTGGTGATGATGACAGCCATCGGCGTGCTGTTCCTGGTGGTGCTGCTGGCCGGCCTGGTGCTCAGCGCCTACACCGACGCGCTGAAAACCTTCCCGGTGCTGGGCGATTGGATCGGCCCGGCGGTCTCCAGCGTCCTGCAGTTCGCCGCCGTGGCGCTGTTCTTCACCGTCATCTACAAGGCGCTGCCCGACGTCGTGGTGCCCTGGTCCTACGCGCTCTACGGCGGGGTGATCGTCGCCGTCCTGTTCACGGCGGGTAACGCGGCGATCGTCTACTATTTCAGCGTCACCCACCTAGCGAGCGCCTTCGGCGCCGCCGGCGGCGTCGCCGCCGTGATGGTGTGGATCTACTACACCGCGATCATCGTCCTGCTCGGCGCCCAGGTCAGCCGCGCCACGCGCGACGTGCTGGAGTCGCGAACCTCGCTGCCGGGGACCGAGGAATAAGGCTCAGAACATCGCCGCCAGCACACGGTCCGGCGGCCGGTGGCCGTCGACGAAGGTCTTGATGTTGATGATGACCTTCTCACCCATCTCGATGCGGCCCTCGAGCGTGGCCGAGCCCATGTGCGGCAGCAGCACGACCTTGTCGAGCTCGATCAGCTTGGGGTTGATCGCCGGCTCGTGCTCGAAGACGTCGAGGCCAGCGCCGGCCAGCTCGCCGGCGCGCAGCATGCGGGTGAGCGCGTTCTCGTCGACCACCTCGCCGCGCGCGGTGTTCACCAGGATGGCTGAGGGACGCATCAGCTTCAGCCGGCGGGCCGAGAGCAGATGATAGGTGGCCGGCGTATGGGGGCAATTGATGGATACGATGTCCATGCGCGCCAGCATCTGGTCGAGGCTTTCCCAGTAGGTCGCCTCGAGCGGCTTCTCGATGTCGGCGTGCAGACGGCGGCGGTTGTGGTAGTGCACCGCCATGCCGAAGCCGCGGGCGCGACGGGCCACGGCCTGGCCGATGCGGCCCATGCCGATGATGCCCAGCCGCTTGCCCCAGATGCGCGCGCCCAGCATCGCGGTGGGCGCCCAGCCGGTCCATTTGGCGGCGCGCACCAGCCGCTCGCCCTCGCCGACCCGGCGGGCCACGGCGAGAATCAGCGCCATGGTCATGTCGGCGGTGTCCTCGGTCAGCACGCCCGGCGTGTTGGTGACGACCACGCCGCGCTGGCGGGCGGTATCGAGGTCGATGTGGTCGACGCCGGTGCCGAAGGAGGCGATCAGGCGCAGCTTGGGGCCGGCCTGTGACAGCACCCGCGCGTCGATCCGATCAGTCACGGTCGGCACCAGCACGTCGGCGGTCTTGATCGCCTCGATCAGCTGGGCCTGGGTCATCGGCTTGTCGTCGGCGTTCAGACGGGTGTCGAACAGCTCCATCATGCGCGTCTCGATCGCGTCAGGCAGCTTGCGCGTGACGATGACGTGCGGCTTCTTTGGCGATACGGCCATGATGGCTCCAATGACCCCCGAACCCGGGGCAATAGCAAAGCCGCGCGCGGCTTGTCCAGTTTGGCACCCGGACGCGGTCGATCCGCAAAAACCGTGCCGAATCCGGCCCTTATCGCGACTTTGACAGGTGGATTGAAAGCCGACCTTGCGATATATGTTGGAAATGGAGCGTGGCGCGTGGATCAGACGGTCGGCATGGGCTTTGGCCTTGACCGGGCTATTGGCGGCCGCCGGTCCTCCCGCCTCCGCCCAGGCCGTGGCCACGTCCGGCGGCGCCAACCCGCCGCCGCTGCGCAAGGGCACCGGACTGCCGGTGCCGCGCTTCGCCGTGGTGCGCGCCGAGGAAACCAACGTGCGCACCGGCCCGGGCAGCCGCTACCCGATCGATTGGGTGTTCAAGCGCAAGGGTATGCCGGTCGAGATCGTCGGCGAGTACGAGAACTGGCGCAAGATCCGCGACTGGCAAGGCGCCGGCGGCTGGGTCCATCAGAGCCTGCTGAGCGGCAAGCGCTACGTCATCGTCACAACGGCCAACACGCCGCTGCGCAAGACGCCCACGGCCAGCGCCGCCGAGATCGCGCGCATGGAGGTCGAGGTCGTCGCCCAGGTGAAGTCGTGCTCGGGCGATTGGTGCCGCGTGCAGGCCGGCGGTCATATCGGCTGGATCGAGCGCCGCCATGTTTGGGGCGTCTACAAGGGCGAAGTCGTCAATTAGGCAGCGCGACGTAGGCGGCATCGAAGCGCCGCGCGAGGTCCGGATCGATCGCCAGCGCCGCGCGCGTCGCGCCTAGCGCGAGATTCTGCTTGGTGAGTCTGGCCAGCGCGCCGACATCGGCGCGCGCCATGGCGACGATCGCTGGCCCGGCGGCGCGTTGCGCCTGCGGCGGCAACGCCTCCCAGTGGCGCATCGCCAGCTCGACCCGCACGTCGCGTCGCCTGGGATCGTAGGGCGCCACCTGCAACGCGCGCGAAAGCGGCGCGACCACCGATGGATCACCCTGGGTCAGCAGTTCGAGCGCTTCGGCGAGCGCGGTCCAGGCCGTGGGGTGGGCCGGTGCGTGGCGCACGGCGGTCTTTGCCGCCTCGACACTCTGCCGGGCATGCTCGACGAGCAGCTTGGCGTCGGTGGCGCGGCGCGCCTGCCAGAGCCGCAGATCGGCCAGGATCACCGCCGTATCGGCATCTGGCGCCAGGCTCAGCGCGAACTCCAGCCGCTCGACGGCGTAGGTGACATCCGAGGCGTAGAGGCCTCGCTCGCCGGCGATATAGCGCTCGGCGATCGGCTGGGCCTGGAACACGGCGATGGCGGCGAAGAGATGCGGCACCGCCGTCGCGGCCAATGCCAGGCCGCCGACGATGGCGATGATGCCCAGCGGCAGCGAGAGCTTGTGGCGTAGATGCTCGGGCCCGGCGTTGTGCCTGTCGCCGCGCCGCGCCCGGCGGCGGTCGGGCCGCAGGTCGGAAACCAGCGAGACACGGTTCGTGGGCGTCGCCATGACAGAGCGCGTCGAGGGGTTCGGCTACTCGCCGTAGTACTTCTTGTAGCCGCGGTAGTAGTACACGCCGCTATCGGTGTAGTCGTACTGGGCGTGGCGCCGCAGGTCGACCTGGGTGAGCACGATGCCCGACAGGCGCGCGCCCGCCTCGTAGACCATCTTCACGCCGGTCGAGGCGATGTCGCGCCGCGTCTTCTCCCAGCGCACCACGAAGATCGTCGTATCGGCCTGGCGCACCAGCAGCAGCGCGTCGGACACGGCCAGGACGGGCGGCGTGTCGAGCACGACGAGGTCGAAGGCGTCGCCCAGCTGCTGCAGCAGGCGGCGCATGCGCAGCGAGCCCAGCAGGTCGGTGGGCGAGGGTGGCCGCTTGCCGGCGAGGATGTAGTAGAGGCCGGTACGCGGCTCGACGTGCACCAGCTCCTCGAGGTTGCGCTGGCCCGACAGGAACTCGGCCAGGCCGGCCTCGTTCTCGACGCCGAGGTTCTTGTGCGCCGAAGGCTGGCGCAGGTCGCAGTCGATCAGCAGCGTGCGCGCCCCCGATGCGGCCGAGGCGGCGGCCAGCGACAGCGAGGTCGTCGTCTTGCCTTCGCCGGGCACCGAAGACGTCACCACGACGGTACGCTGCGGATGGTCGGCGCTCGAGAGCTGGATGCCGGTCCGGATCGTGCGCAGCGCCTCGGAATAGGCCGAGTTCGGCTTGTCGACGATGTTCATCCACGGCTTGGCGTTGCGCCGCAGGCGGCCGGACTGGAACGGCACCATGCCGAGCGCGGCGACGCCGGTCATCTGCTCGAGCTGGTGGATCGAGCGGAAGCCGGAGTCCATGAGTTCGATGATGATGGCCACCGCGACGCCCAGCGCCAGCGAGGCGACGAAGGCCATCAGCACGATCAGGTCCTTGCGCGGCGCGACGGGCATGCTGGGCGCCTCGGCCTCGTTCAACGGCCGAGCCATGGACTTGCGCTGCTGCTGGCCGGTAAGGCTGACTTCCTGGAAACGCGACAGCAGCGCCTGGTAGTACTGCTTGCGCGTGTCGAGTTCGGTCTGCAGCGTGCGCAGCTGCGCCAGATTCACGGTCTGGCGCTTGATCTGCTCCTCGAGCCGGTTGACCTCGGCGCGCAGCTTCTCGACCGAGACCCGCGTGGCTTCAACCTCGCGGCCCTGATTGTCGATGACGCGGCGGCGTTCGGAATTGACGCGGGATTGCACTGCCGCGAGCTGCTGGACCGCCTTCACCATGTCGGGATGCGCCGGGCCGAGCTGTCCCGACAGCTCGGCGACACGCTTCTCGGCGCTGGCCAGCTCGGCAAGCAGAGTGGTGTCGTTGGGCAGCATGCCGTTGGTGGCGCGCGCCGCTTTCTCGCGCAGGTCGCGTTCGGCCGACAGCAGCTGCGACTGCAGCTCGATCAACTGCTTGGTCTGGGTCGAGGCGTCGCCAGTGTCGTAGATCTGATTGGCGGCACGGAACTCGGCCAGCTTGCCCTCGGCCTCCACCACCGCCTTGCGCGCGGTCTCGGTCTGGGTGCTGAGGAAGCGCATCAGCTCCAGCGAGTCCTGCTTCTTGTCGGACGTCTGCTGGTCCATGTAGGTGCGGATCGCCTGGTTCACCGATTGCGCGGCGAGCAGCGGATCGGATGAGCGGTAGCGTACGCTCATGACGCGCGAGTACAGCGGGATGGCGGTCGACAGGCCGCCGGCCCAGGCGCCGGCGATCTGGTTATAGAAGGGATCCTTCTGGTCCGGCGGCATCGCCTCGAGGCGGCGGCGGACTTCATCGGCCGGCAGGCGCGATGGGGGCGTCGTGCCACCGGCGCCGACCAGCTTCAGGACCGGCGCGAAGAGAGCCTTGAGCTTGCCCTGTTGCGGCGGGGCGAGATCGGGGTTGAATAGCGGGTGCTCGATCAGGTTCAGCGCCCGGACGGAGATGCGCGCGTTGGCCTCGCTCTTCAGCTTGGCCGCCTCGGCCTCCATGTTCACGTCGAGGGGACCGGCGCCCTGGTTCGGGTTGATGATCGGCGCGTCGGCGCTGCCCTCGATGACAATGTCGGCCTGAGCCTGGTAGACCGGCACCAGCTGGTTGGCGACCAGCCAGGCGATCGTCGTGCCGATCAGCGCCACGCCACCGATGAGCAGCTTGTGGCGCCGCAGCATGCCCAGGATGTTGCGGACCGAAACTGACGGGGAAGGGTCGCCCTGCGGCGGCTGTTGCGAACCTGGCGGCGGCGCTTCCACCGGAAGGTTGCTGTACGCCGTTTGCAGGCGCGTGACACTCGCCATGGACTAGGACCACCCTGCGGCCGGCGCGCCCGGCGAATAAAAACAATGAGAATTACTAAATATCACGTCGTAAACCGCTCTAGAACAAAGAAATTTCAAAAGGCGTGATTGCTGGGTCGCGGGTCGCTCTCGACCACAATCTGTGGGGTCGAGCGACGTTGTGACCTCAATCCATGGAGAAACGATGAACGGTGCTCAGCGTTCCTTCAGGGCGTCGCCGACGGTGGAAAATACCCGGTCGGTGAAATAATCCATGATCGAGCGGCGGCCGACATGCAGGTCGACCATTGCGGTCATGCCGGGGGTCACGCGATTACGCCGTGGGTCGTCGCCCAGATAGTCGCGCTCCACCGAGGCCAGGACGACGAAGTAGGGTTGCGTCGTCGCCGCGGCTTGCGGATTGACGGCCGGGTCGGGCGCCGTGGCGTCAGCGGCGATGTGCGTGACCTTGCAGTCCAGCGCGCCGTAGCGGATCCAGTCATAGGTCTGCAGCTTCGCGATACAGGCCTGGCCGGGCGTGATCATGCCGATATCGGCGTTGGTGACCCGGATCTCGACCTCGATGCGTCGCGCCTCGCCGGTCGGCACGACACCGGCGACCGGCTCGCCGGGCCGCACGGCCTGGCCGGGATTGGTCAGGCGCATGCCGTTGACGATGCCGTCGATCGGCGCGCGCAGGGTCAGGTTCCGCTTGAAGGTAAGTTGCTGCTCGACGCTGCCCAGGGCGCGGTCGCGCTCGGCGCGCGCCTCGCCCAACCGCTTCAGCGCCGCCGAAGACCACTCGCGATCGACGATGGAACGCCGCTCGGTGGCCTCGTTGTAGGTTTGCTGGGCGGATTTGAGATCTTCGCGCGCCGCGGCCAGATCGCCCTGGGCGATGACGAGGTCGCGCTTGACCCCAAGATACTGAAGCTCCGGGAAGTATTGCTGGCCGACCAGGCCGCGCAGCGCCTGCTCGCGCCGCGACAGGATGGCGACACTCTCTTCCAGAGTCTTGATGCGGCCCTGCAGCCCGAGGATCTTGGAGCGCGTCTGCTCGATCACCGAGTCGGCCGCGGTACGCCGCGCCTGCAACTCGGCCTGACGCGCGCGCCAAAGATTGAGCTGATCGGCGATGACCGACGGGGCGTCCGACAGTGTCGTCGGGAAGTTAGGCGGCATCGGCTGGTTGGCGGTCTCCGCCTCGAGCCGCGCCACCTCGCCGGACAGCGCGAGGTAGATCGCGCGCGTCTTGCTGATCTCCTGGTCGACCTGGTCGGCGTCCAGCGCGACGAGCTCCTGGCCCTCACGCACCTGGTCGCCGTCCTTGACGAAAATGCGCGCCACGCGTCCGCCCTCGGGATGGCTGACGGTCTTGGCTTTGCCGGCCGGCCGGATGACACCCTGGGCCGTCGCCACCTGGTCGATCTTGGACAGCGACATCCACAGGATCGCAGCGGCGAGGAAGCCGGCCACGGTGTAGATCGTCCAGCTGACGTAGGGCGAATGCCGCCGCTCGGTGATCGCCTCGATGTCGGGCAGAAAATCCTCGACCTTCGAGCGCGGCGTGCCCGGCAAACGGGCCTCGGCGAAGAGGCGCGTCAGCGCGTTCTCGGTTGGCTTGGTCGGTGCCGCCTGCTGCGCGCCGGCGGGCGAATCGACGAGCTCGCGCCCGCTGTCGCGCGGCTCCTCGCGCGCCGCCCGCAGCGCGCCGTTCGGTGGTCCTCCGCCATTGGCCATCGCGCGTTATCCTTCAGGCACCGGCCATCGGGCCGCCACCGGCGACCAGGCTGGCGATGTTGGAGCCGGAACTCATCGGCGACTGGGCGCCGGGCTGGGCGCGGCTGGCCTCGGCCATGCGGATGCGGGCATAGGCCATCACCTCCGTCGGCGGTCCGATGCGCTCGATGCGCCCGTCGATCACCAGCGCCACCTTGTCGGCGATGGCCAATGGCGCCAGGCGATGCGTGACCATGACGATGGTGCGGCCGCGCGCGTTGGTGCGCAGCGTGCGCAGAAGCTGCTCCTCGGTCGCCGGATCGAGCGCGCTGGTCGCCTCGTCGAGCACGATGATGCGGGGATTGCGGATCAGCGCGCGGGCGATGCACAGCAGCTGCTTCTGGCCCTGCGAGAGGCCGCCGCCGCGTTCGCTCAGCACGGTGTTGTAGCCGTGCGGCAGCTTCTGGATGAAGTTGTGCGCGCCGACGAACTTGGCGACGGCGACGATGCGGCCGGGATCCTTGTCGGCGACACCCATGGCGATGTTCTCGCGCACCGTGCCGGAGAACAGCTGCACTTCCTGCGGCACCGCACCGGTCTGCGCGCGCAGTTGCGCCGGCGAGATATGCGCGATGTCGGTGCGGTCGACCAGTACGCGGCCGGAGGTCGGCGTGTAGAGGCCCTGCAGCAGGTTGGAGATCGTCGTCTTGCCCGAGCCGGAGGGGCCGATGATGCCGATCACCGTTCCGGGCTCGATGCGCAGGTCGATGTCATGCAGGATCGGCGGGCCGTCGTCGTACTTGAACGAGACGCGCTCGAAGATGATCTCGCCCTGCACCGGCGGCATCGGCGCCAGCGCGCCCGGCTCGATCTCCGGCGCCACCGACATCATCTCGTCGATGCGCCTGAAGGCGGCGAACACCGCCTGCACGCTGTGCCAGGCGGAGATCACCTGACGCATCGGCGCCAGCGCGCGGCCGGCCAGCATGTTGACGGCGATCAGCGCACCGATGCTCATCAGCTGGTTGGTGATCTCCCAGGTGCCGAGCAGGATGACACCCAGCGATACGAACATCTGCAGCGCGCCGGTGAGGGAGCCGACGGTGTTGGCCAGATTGTTGGCCTTGAAGCTGGTCCAGGCCGAGCGCGCCACGCGCTCGCGCCAGCGCCGCTCGATCTCGCTCTCCAGGCCCAGCGCCTTGATGGTGCCGGCGTTGTTGACGGTCTCGTTGAGCGCCGAGCCCTTGGCCGCCAGGGCGTTGAAGTTCTCGTCGATGTAGCGCTTCTGCGCCCGGTGGGTGACCAGCGAGATGCCGATGAACACCGGGATCATCAGCGTCACGAAGATGCCGATGAGGGAGTTGATCAGGAAGATGGCGATCAGATAGATGAAGACGAACGCCAGGTCGATGACCAGCGCCGGCATCTGGCCGGTGAAAAAGGCACGCAAGGTGTCGAGCTGGCGCAGCCGCTCGGCGATCACGCCCGAGGGCGTCTTCTCGAAATGCTGATAGGGCAGGTGCACGAGATGGCGCACGACCTCGCCCGACATCAGCGCGTCGATGCGCGCGCCCGTGTTGCTCGAGACATAGCTGCGCAGGATGCGCAGCAGCGTGTCGAAGACGTATACGATCGACATGCCGATGATCAGCACGACCATCGTCGTCGCCAGCGTGTCGGGACTGCCTTGGCCGATGACCTTGTTGAAGATCACCATCATGAAGAGCGGCGTGGCCAGCGCCAGAATGTTGATGGCGCAAGACGAGATCAGCAGCTCGCCGAGCACCGGCCTGACGCGATCATAGAGCAGCGCCTTCCAGTCGCGGCGGCGCGCTTCGCTCGGCACCTCCTTCATCACGATGGCACGGCCGGTGATCGAGGCGATGGCCTGCGGATCGAGCGTGCGCGCCTTGCCCTCGACGACGTCGACCGCGGTGAAGCGCTCGCCATCACGAGCCGTCACGACCATCGACGGTTCATCGCCGCGGCCGACAAGGATGAAGGGCGTCGGCAGCCGCGCGAGCGTCGCGCTGTCCGTCGTCACCGGCCCGGCTTTGAAGCCCAGGCGGGAGCAGGCGAGCAGCACGGTCGGCTCGTCGAGACCGCGTTCGGGGATCGGGCAGAGCGCGCGCAGCTCGGCCTCGCTGACCGGGCGACCCATCTGCTGCGTGACATACAGCAAGCAGCGCATCAGGGTGTCGATGCGCCGCTCCGGTCGCGGCTCGGACGGTGCTGGCTCGCCTGGCCGGGCCGGTTCCGCGTCGACCGGCCGTGCTGGGTCCTGCGGATCCGGGGTATCGCCGTACGGTTTGTCAGGCGGAGCCATATGCGCGGGCAACCTCAGCGACGCGGCGGGACGGGCGGCGAAACAGCGCCGACCGCCGTCGCACTCGCGCTTCTCCCAATGTTCTGGCAATGACCCGCCGTGGGTACGACGGGACGGCCCTTGGGGACCAATGCCGAACGATCCATAGTGGCAAGAATCTTGCCTATTAACAATAGCCTGCGGAACCATTCTGAAGTTCCGTGGCGGGCCTGCCGCCGTCTTGGATGCGACGAAGAGTCGCTTGTGGATTATTCATCACGATAGATTCACGATTTTTAGACGTTCGATCCCGATTCGTTCAGGGTCTCGTGCAACTCCGTGCAAAATTCGGTGTTATTTGAGGGGCCGGTTTGCTATAACCCCGAGGATCATCTGGCGAATTTTGCCCAAAAGAATTTTCAGGAAGCGATTTGATGACAGCCTCCTTCCGCCGTGTTTTCTCAGGTTGGGTGACCGGGCTACTGGTTCCTGCCGTCCTGTGCGGTCAGGTGGCGGCGCAGCCCGCGCCGCTCGTTGACCGCATCGCGCGTAACGATGGCGACTGGCGGTCGCAGGTTCGCGACTACCTGATCGGCAACAGCGGTGCCGCGGATCGGAGCCAGATCACGGATCGGGCGGTCGAGCTGATCAAGCAGTTGCACGAGCGGTGCCGTGGTGGTGGCTGTGGAGCGGCTGGCAGCCCAGGCGCAGCTGGCGGCCCAGGCACGGCTGGCGGCCCGGCTACGGCAGGCGGCCCCTCTGCCGCGGTGCAGGATGTCGCCCGGATCGCCAGCGGCGCGGTCTGCGCGGCCTATCCGATCGATACGGTCTGCGTGCGCCGCTGGACGGTGCCGGCCAACATCCAGGCCTTCGACTTCGATCCGGCCCGTGCGCCCGTGTATCCCGGCATGACGCCGATCCGCCCGGGCGATGCGCGCATCACCGGCGGCGAGCGCGGTGTGCGCTACAACGACGCCTACCCCGCCTCGGGCGACTCGTTGCTCGATGTGCGCTCCTTCAGGGTGCCTGCGCCCAACGGCTTGCTGCGCGTGTCGCTGATCAGCGGCAAGCGACCGCTGGCCCAGGCGCTGTCCTCGCCGTTCGGCCGCACGCTGACCGCCAATGGCCAGCCCTTCGACATCGTCGCCGCTGGTCCGGACCGGTGGATTCCGCGCGGCGCGCTGGCCACCGGCACGGCTGAGCAGGTTTTCGTCGCCAACAACATCCTGCCCGGCAGCGCGCCATCGATCATCTTCGAGGTCGAGAACACCCAGGGCGCGCTCGAGCTGATCTTCCCGCAGGGTGCCGAGATTGGTGCGCTGCTGGTCGAGCCGGCCAACCTGCCGTCGACCCTGGTGCTCGACTCGACGGCGCGCGCCACCGGCCTGCTCACTAACGACACCTGCCTGCGCGAGCGCGAGAAGCTCGACAGGGTGCTGGCCGGCCTGCCGTTGTCGGTGCCGCCGCCGCGCTCGCCGCCGCCGCCGCCCCCGCCGCCGCCGCCGCCGCCGCTGAGCAGGAATTAGCGTCATGCGTTCGATATCTGGGCTCCTGCGCGGCCTTCCGATGGTCCCGGGCATGGCGCTGGCCGCCCTCGGCTTCGCTGCGGTGATGTATTCGACCGTCGCCGTCGCACAGACGACCACCACGACCACGACGACGACGCAGCCCGGCGTCCAGCCGGGCGTGCGACCCGGCACGCCGCAACCGGCGGCGGCGAGCGCGCGCACCCAGCCGAGCGGGCGGGCCCCGGATCTGTCGGCCCGCGAAGCCTCCGTGCTGCGCGGCCCGCGCGGCGATCAGCAGGAAGGCATCCCGGTCGGCAGCTTCGTGGTCCATCCGCGGCTGGCTATCGACATAGAGTACGACGACAACATCTTCCGCACCGAGACCAACCGCGTCAGCGACTGGGTGTTCCGGCTTCGACCCGGCGTGACCGTCGACAGCGAATGGGATCAGCATGCCCTGCAGCTCTATGGTCAGGCCGAGTTCGCACGGCTGGCATCGAACGGCAGCGAGAGCTACGAGTCCTTCCTGGTCGGCGCGCGCGGCCGTTTCGACATCACCGAAGACATCGCGCTCAACGGCGAAGCGGAGTTCGGGCGCATCCGTCTGGGTCGCGGCCAGCCCGGCTCGGCCGGCTCGGGTGCCAACTCGATCGTCCACCAGTTCACGACGGGTATGTCGGTCAGCTACAACGGCGATCCGCTCTACGCCCGCTTTGGACCGCGCTTCCAGCGCGTGACCTATGTCGAGGGCAGCGGCGGCGTTAACCAGGACTACAACGTCTTCGAGCTCGGCGGCCGCATCGGCTACAAGGTCACGCCCGAACTGTCGGTCTTCATCGATCCGTCCTACCAATGGGTGCGCTACGACCAGCAGACCGACGCGTTCGGCTTCGCACGCAACTCGGAGGGCTTCGACATTCGCGCCGGTGTCGCCTACGACATCACGCGCACCGTCACAGCCGAGCTGGGCCTGGGATTTTTTCGCCGCACGTTCAGCGACTCGCGCCTGGCGCCGATCTCCGGCCTGTCGGCGCTCGCCCGCTTGTACTGGAATCCGACCGACGAGATCTCGGTCGAGGTGGAAGGCCGCCGCGGCGTCACCGAGTTCCGCACCGCGCTCGCCGGCGTGGCCTCGGGCAACGCCATCAATACCGGCGCGCAAATCCGCGTCGGTTACCTGCCGATAGACCCGCTGCTGATCGACGCCGGTGTGGGATGGCAGCAGTACGACTACACTGGTCCGCTCAGCCGCACCGACAACTATTACACCTTCGACGTCGGGGCGAAGTACTACGTCATCCCGCAGGTGTTCTTCGGGCCGCGCTATATCCACGAGCGTCGCAACTCGAGCACCGCCGGCTTCAACTTTCGCGACAACCGCTACATGCTAACGCTGGGCGCCCAACTGTGATACCGTCCCGCACGGTGTAGAAAGCCGCTGCGGGGTGGTCGCATCGTGAGAAGCCTGTACGAGTACGCGCGGCTCGGCCGCGTCTTCCGATCCTTTCTGAAGCTATCGCTGGGCGGCCTCGTCGGGTTTGCCCTGGCGGCTTGCGAGGCCCCGTCGGGTTCCGGCGTCTGTTCCGCTGACCGGTCGACGCCGCGCCAATTGGGCGTGGTCGGCGGCCTCGAGTATCGGCTGGGCATCGGCGACAAGGTCAAGGTGGTGGTGCTGGGCCAGTCCGAACTAGGCGGCGAGCTTGAGGTCGATGCCGGTGGCAAGATCGTCGTCGCGCTGATCGGCGAAGTTGCCGCGGCGGATCGCTCGGTCGGCCAGGTCCAGGACGAGATCCGGTCCAAGCTGTCGCAAGGTATCCTGCGCGAACCCAAGGTGACGGTGCAGGTGGTCGGCTACCGACCGATCACCGTGCTGGGCCAGGTCCGGACGCCCGGGCGCTATCCTTTCTCCTTCGGCATGGATGTGCGCGGCGCCGCCGCCATGGCGGGTGGTTACGAACGTCGAGGCAGCACCGAAAACGCAGTCATCTTCCGTCAGGCCCAGAAGCTCGACGCCTGCGCGGAGACACCGTTGCTGCCCGGCGACACGGTCGAGATTCTGCGCAAGGCTTTCTGATCATCAGGTGTCTCCGCCATCCTCGGGCCGGCATTTTGCCGGCCCGTTTTCGTTTGGGTCGTCTCGATAGGGACCCGGGGCCACGAATCTGAGTGTGAGAGTCGATGTAGTCCGTTGATAACTAGAGACTTAATGGATTGACGATTTTTGACGATAGACTGCTTGACAGCTATTCAATGATATCAATAAGATGGAGTCTAATATTGAAGTGAAATTCAAACCAAATGCGTTTTCCTACTCTTTTCCTGACATGTTCCATTCTTGTTGCCGGCGCTTTTGGCGCCGCTGCGCAATCGCCGCAGCAGGCAACCCGCACACCTGATCAGGACAGCCGCGAGATCCGCGACATCGTCGAAGGCGCCGCGCGCAACGATGCCGGCTGGCGCAAGCAGGCCGACGACTACGTCCGCGGCGAGCAGAGGCCGACCTTCGGTAATCGCGCGCATGCCAGCGATCGTGCGATCCGCCTGCTGGAAGCGGTCGACGAGCGCTGCCGCCGCGGTGACTGCCAGACTGGCCGCCAAGCGGTGGGCACCGCGTCGGTGGCGCAGTCGCCAGCGCAGGAGGTGGCGCGCATAGGCAAGACCAATGTTTGTTCGGCCTATCCGATCGAGGCCGTGGGCGTGCGGCGCTGGACCGTGCCGGCGGGATCGATGGCCTTCGACTTCCAGCCGCGCGGCGTGCGGCCCTCGGCCGGCGCTATCCCGATCATTCCAGGCGATACACGGCTGATCGGTGGCCCACGCGGCGAGCGCTATGTCGAAGACTACGTGCTGACCGGCGACTCTCTGCTCGACGTGCGTGGTTTCAAGACGGCGGTGCCGCCGGGTCGACTGCGCGTCATCCTGCTCGGCTCGATCGAGCAGCGCCGTCAGGCGTCGCGGCTGCCCTTCGGCCCCATCATCGAAGTCAACGGCCGCATCCTCGAAGTGCTCGGCGTGGCGCCCAATCGTTGGCTGCAGCGCGGCATGCTGACCAGCGCGGACCGTGCCGAAGCGACGGCCGGCGCCGACCTGCTGTCTGGCGTCGCGCCGGCGATCGTCTTCGAGGCCGACGGCGATCGCGGCCAGCTGACCTTGGGCTTTCCCACAGGTGTCGAGGTCGGCGCCGTGATCATCGAGCCGTCCGACCAGCCGTCTTCCTTCCTGCTCGACTCCGCCGCGCCCAACGCCGTCGCCTCGGACACGACCTGCCTGCGCGAGCAGGAGAAGATCGATCGCGCGCTGGCCAAGCTGCCGTCAGGCCGTCCGACGACGGTGCGAACGCCGACGGTCGAGTCCGGGCCAAGACCGCCGACCCCGACGCCGCTCAGCCCGAGCTGATGGCGCCACGCCGCCGTCGCGGGCGTTGCGACGGATCGAGCGGTCGAACGATCCTTACGAAGCGGTGCGACGGATTCTCGGCGCGGTGTGTTTCGACCGCGTCGTCGTTACTGCTCGCGCGGGGCGTGCTTGCCGAGGATGCGCTGCAGGGTGCGGCGATGCATGTTGAGCCGCCGCGCGGTCTCCGAGACGTTGCGATCGCACTGCTCGAAGACGCGCTGGATATGCTCCCAACGCACGCGATCCGCCGACATCGGATTAGAGGGTGGCGGCGGCAGCTTCTTGCCGTGCGCCACCAGCGCCTGCTCAATGGCGTCGGCGTCCGCCGGCTTCGACAGATAGTCGACCGCGCCCTCCTTCACCGCGGCGACAGCCGTGGCGATGTTGCCGTAGCCGGTCAGCACCACGATGCGAATGTCGGGGCGCGCCTTGCGGAGCGGGCCGACGATCTCCAAGCCGTTGCCATCGCCCAACCGCAGATCGATCACCGCGTAGGCCGGCGGCGTCGCCAGCTGGGCCAGGGCCTCTGCGACCGAGCCCACCGCGGTCACCACGTAGCCGCGCTGTTCCATGGCGCGGGCCACACGGGTGCGGAACGCCTGATCGTCGTCGGCGATCAGCAGGCTGCGCTCTGTATCGTCACCGGCATCCGCCGCTGGTGCGGCTGCGCCGGGCTTGTCGTCGCGGTTGGCCACGCTTCGTCCCCTGCTACGCCTTCGAACGCTGCTGTCGGGCGAATGCCCGGGGGCCTTAAGTAGACCGGAACACCGGGTTCTTCCAGCGCGCCGTGACCCGGGCGCCGCCGCCGGCGGAAGCCGGGCGGTTGTCGAAGCGCACGACGGCACCCGTGCGTTCCAGCAAGGTCTTGGCGATGAACGCGCCCAGACCCATGTGCCCGTCGGTGCCCTCCCGTGTCGAGAGAAAAGGGGCGCCCAACTCGTCCAGCAAGGTCTCGGGGAAGCCTGGCCCGTCGTCCTCGACGGCGATCTCGACCCAGGCCGCCGTCCAGCGGGTCGTGATCAGCACCGTCGATTGGGCGAAGCCGCATGCGTTCTGGATTAAATTGCCCATGCCCTGCAGGAATTCGGGCCCGCGAACCATGACCGGCGCGACACGCGGGGCTGCGGGCACGGCCGGTGTCGCTTCGAAGGTGATCTGGACACGGCCATCGTTCCACGGCTCGGCGGCGGCCTCGACCAGCGCCGGAACCGGTACGACGGTATAGGCATCCGACACATCGCCCACCGGATCGACGCTTAGTCGCGCCAGGATCGCGCGGCAGCGCTCGGCCTGATCGACCAGCAGATCGACGTCCTCGCGCAGTGGATCGTCGGCCTCCAGCTCGCGCTGCATCTCGCGGCTGACCACCGAGATGGTCGCCAGCGGGCTGCCCAACTCGTGCGCCGCCGCCGCCGCCAGCGCGCCCAGGGCGGAGATGCGCTGCTCGTGCGCGAGCGTCGCGGCCACGGCGGCGAGCGCGTCGCCCATGCGCCGGCTCTCGTCGGCCAGCCGCCATGTATAGAGGGCGATCAGCACGATGGAGAGCGTCACCGCCAGCCACAGCGCGACGACGAAGATCGGCGGTAACACAGGCGGCGGGCCATCCCACGGCAACGGCAGATGGACCACCGTGACCAGCCCGGCGCACAGCACCGCGAGCCCGGTGAGCACCGCGACACTGCCGCGCGAGAGGTTCGAGCCGGCGACCGCGACGGGCGCCAGCAGCAGCAGCACGAAGGGATTGGAGATGCCGCCGGTGAGGTAGAGCAGCAGGGTGAGCTGCAGTACGTCGAAGCCGAGGAAGACGGCGGCCTCGCGGTCGCGCAGCTGCGTGCTGGTGGGCCGGCTGATCTCGAAGATCAGGTTGAGCAGCGCCGACATGCCGATGGCGCCGAACACCCAGAGCACCGGCAGCTTGAAGTCGAGGCCCCAGGCGACGATCGCGGCGGTCACCGCCTGGCCGGCGACGGCGATCCAGCGGATCTGCACCAGCGAGCGCATACGCACGCCACGGCGTCCCTCGAGGAAGGATGTCGCCTCGTCGAAGCTCGGACGCGAACGCCGCGCGGCGGCCGCTGCCTGCGCCGCCGGCGCCGATGGCGCCGGCATCATCGCCTCGCTGTCGCTCACCTAGACACGTCCCGGGCCGTTCTGGGCGGCCCCTGTTGTCTATTCGTCGCCGTTGCCGCCGCCCGCGGCGGATGGTGGCGCCATGCCCATCACGTGGTAGCCGGCGTCGACGTGGTGCACCTCGCCGGTGACCCCGGCCGACAAATCCGACAGCAGGTAGAGCGCGGCGCCACCGACATCGGCCTGGTCGATGTTGCGGCGCAGCGGCGCCACCTCGCGCGTCGTGCGGTAGACGTAGCGCCCGTCGCCGATCACGGCGGCGGCCAGCGTGCGCATCGGGCCGGCCGAGATGGCGTTGACGCGGATCCTGTGCGGGCCGAGGTCGGCGGCGAGATAGCGCACGCTGGCCTCGAGCGCGGCCTTGGCGACGCCCATGACGTTGTAGCTCGGCATCACGTGGCGCGCGCCGCTGTAGGTCAGCGTGATCAGGCTGCCACCATGGGTCATCAGCGGCTGGGCGCGACGCGCCAGGTCGGTGAGCGAGAAGCAGGAGATCGTGAGGCTGCGCTGGAAGTTGGCGCGGCTGGTGTCGACGTAGCGGCCCTTGAGCTCTTCCTTGTCGGAATAGGCGATGGCGTGCACGACGAAGTCGAGGCGGCCCCATTCCTTCTTCAGGGTGTCGAACAGCGCGTCGAGGCTGGCGTCGTCCTCGACATCGGCCGGCAGCACCAGCTTGGCGCCCAGCTTGCCGACCAGCGGCTTGACGCGCTGGCCGAAGACGTCGCCCTGGTAGGTGAAGGCGAGCTCGGCGCCGGCGGCGTGGCAGGCCTTGGCGATGCCCCAGGCGATCGAGCGGTCGTTGGCCACGCCCATGATCAGGCCGCGGCGGCCGGTCATCAGGCCCGAGGCGCGGCTCGCGGCGTCCGAGGCTGACGGGCCGTTGCCGGTATCGGGGCTCACGCGCCGACCCTCTGGAACAGCAGCACCGCGTTGGTGCCGCCGAAGCCGAAGCTGTTGGACATCACGCGCTCCAGCCCGGCGTCGTCGACGCGCGCGCGCGCGATCGGGTAGTCGGCGGCGCCGGGATCGACGCTGTCGATGTTAATCGACGGGGCGATGAAGTCGTGGCGCAGCATCAAGAGCGTGTAGATCGCCTCGTGCGCGCCGGTGGCGCCCTGGCTGTGGCCGGTCATCGACTTGGTCGAGCTCACCGTCGGCAGGCGGTCCTTGAAGACCTCGCGGATGGCGTCGAGCTCGGTGATGTCGCCCACCGGTGTGCTGGTGCCATGTGTGTTGATGTAGTCGACCGGCCGGTTGTGGCCCGAACCGCCCAGCGCCATGCGCATGCAGCGCACCGCGCCTTCGCCCGAGGGCGCCACCATGTCGGCGCCGTCGCCGGTGGCGCCATAGCCGACGATCTCGCCGTAGATCTTCGCGCCGCGGGCACGGGCGCGCTCGTAGTCCTCGAGCACGACCATGCCGCCGCCGCCCGAGATCACGAAGCCGTCGCGGTCCTTGTCGTAGGCGCGCGACGCCCGCGTCGGCTGGTCGTTGAAGCCCGCCGACATCGCCGGCATGGCGTCGAACAACACCGACAGGCGCCAGTCGAGCTCCTCGCCGCCGCCGGCGAAGGCGACGTCGGCCTTGCCCAGCAGGATGGTCTCATAGGCGTTGCCGATGCAATGCGCCGAGGTCGAGCAGGCCGAACTGATCGAATAGCTGGGGCCGCGCACGCCGAAGGCGGTGCCGAGGTTGGCCGAGACGGTGCTCGACATCGCCTTGGGCACGACGAACGGGCCGACGCGCTTGGGCCCCTTCTCGCGCGCCGTGTCGGCGGCGTCGACGATCGCCTTGGTGCTGGGGCCGCCCGAGCCGGCGATCAGCGCCGTGCGCTCCGACTTGACGGTGGCCTCGTCGAGGCCGGCATCGGCGATGGCTTCTTTCATAGCCAACCAGGCGAAGGCCGCGCCATCGCCCATGAAGCGGCGCAGGCGACGGTCGACCAGCTTCTCGACATCGACCTTGAGCGTGCCGGCGACCTGGCTGCGGAAGCCGCGCTCCTTGTACTCGGGCACGAACTCGATGCCCGAGCGGCCGGCCTTCAGGCTCTCGGTGACCTCGGCGGCGTTGCTGCCGATGCTCGAGACGATGCCAAGGCCGGTGACGACGACGCGGCGCATCTCAGCTGGCCGCCGCTTGCGGCACGAATAAACCCACTTTCATGTCGCTGACCTCGAACGCGGTTTGGCCATCGGCTTCGAGGACGCCGTCGGCGATGCCCAGCACCAGCCTGCGCAGCATCACACGCTTCATGCTGACGCGATAGGTCACGCGCTTGGTCGCTGGCGTCACCATGCCGCTGAACTTGGCCTCGCCGACGCCCAGCGCGCGGCCGCGGCCAGGCGCCTTCATCCAGCCGAGGAAGAAGCCGACCATCTGCCACATCGCATCGAGCCCGAGGCAGCCCGGCATGACGGGATCGCCCTCGAAATGCACCGGGAAGAACCAGAGGTCCGGCTTGACGTCGAGCTCGGCGACGATCTCGCCCTTGCCGTACTTGCCGCCCTTGTCGTCGATGTGGACGATGCGGTCGAACATCAGCATGGGCGGCAGCGGCAGCTGGGCGTTGCCGGGGCCGAACAGCAGGCCCTTGGCGCACTTGATCAGATCATCGTAGCCGTAGCTGTTCTGGGTAACGGTCACGTCCACGTCGATCTCGCGCTGTCCGGGGGAATCGCTGCCGGGTCGATCTGCCGACCCTTGTGGCTTCTAACAAATAGGACCGCTGCGGCAAATGACAATTCCCGGCCGATCAACGACTTGAGGCGGTGATTTGCGGGTCGCCGGCATCGTGTCGCGGCAAATCGCGGTGGCTCCACTAGGCACCGGCGCCGAGCGGTGGCATATGACGGGGTGATGACCGTGTCGCCCCAGAACGCCGTTCCGGCCCGTCTGCGCAGCGCGGGCCTGAGGCCCACGCGCCAGCGTCTGGCCCTGGCGACGCTGCTGTTCGGCGACGGTCTGGACCGCCACGTCACGGCCGAGCAGCTGCATGCCCAGGCGCGTCGCGATGGTGTCAAGGTCTCGCTGGCGACGGTCTACAACACGCTCAACCAGTTCACCGCCGCCGGCCTGTTGCGCGAGGTCTCGGCCGGTCCGGGCCGTATCTACTTCGATACCAATGTTTCGGCCCACCACCACTTTTTCGTCGAGGGCGACAGCGTTTTGCTCGATATCCCGGCCGATCAGGTGGTGCTGGCCAAGCTACCGGCCGTGCCCGAGGGTCTACGGATCGAGCGCGTGGACGTGGTGGTCCGGGTTCGCAAGGGATGAGCGACCAGGATCGCTCATCGTTAATCGTTTAGAATAATTCTAATATCCGTTGACCATGTCGGCGGCCGTTTCTATATCGAGACGGGACGGCGCCCCTGTCGGCGCATGCACGAGGGAGAGGATCATGGCGAAGCTTGGTGGTTCGAAGACCGAGGGTAACCTGAAGGCGGCGTTCGCGGGCGAGAGCCAGGCCAACCGTCGCTATCTGTACTTCGCGCAGAAGGCCGACGTCGAAGGCTACAACGACGTCGCCGCCGTGTTCCGCTCGACCGCGGAAGGCGAGACCGGCCACGCCCACGGCCACCTGGAGTTCCTCGAGGCTGTCGGCGATCCGGCCACGGGCCTGCCGATCGGCGATACCGGCGAGACGCACGAGTACACCGACATGTACCCGGGCATGGCGCGCACCGCGCGCGAAGAGGGCTTCGGCGAGATCGCCGACTGGTTCGAGACCCTCGCCAAGGCCGAGAAGAGCCACGCCGGACGCTTCCAGAAGGCGCTCGACACCCTGTCGTAGTCATCGCGTGGACGACGGGAGCCAGACAGGCTCCCGTCGCGAACGGGCGCCGGCACCCGCCGGCGCTTGGCGTTGAATACGGAGGTTCGATGCGCGAGGGCAGCCTCGAAGCGCCGACCCGGCATCCGCTCGGTTGGCAGGAAGCCGATTTCTGGGATGAGGCGAAGCTCCACAAGGAAATGGAGCGAGTCTTCGATATCTGTCACGGCTGCCGCCGCTGCTTCAATCTCTGCGATTCCTTTCCGCGGCTGTTCGACCTTGTCGACAACAGCCCGAGCGGCGAGCTCGATGGCGTGAAGGCGGAAGACTTCGGCCGCGTCGTCGAGGCCTGCACGCTGTGCGATCTCTGCTTCATGACCAAGTGCCCCTACGTGCCGCCGCACGAATGGGCGCTCGACTTCCCGCACCTGATGCTGCGCCACCGCGCCGTCGAAGCGGAGAAGAAGGGCGGCGCGAAATTCATGGAGCGCCAGCTCGCCGAGACCGACCGCAACGGCAAGCTGGCTAATATCGTGTCGGGCGTCGCCAACTGGGCGACCGACGAAAAGAACACCGGTATGCGCCGCGTGCTGGAGAAGGTCGCCGGCATTCATCACGGCGCGCACCTGCCGCGCTACGCCGACGAGACGCTGCTCAATCGCGCCCGGCGCGAGGCGGTGGAGATCAACCGCGAGGCGCCGGCCTTCGGCAAGCGCAAGGCGGTGCTCTACGCGACCTGCTTCGCGAACTTCAACAACACCGATATCGGCCAGGCCTCGCGCGCCGTGCTGGCCAAGCTGGGCGTCGAGACCGAAGTCGTGCACCCGGCGTGCTGCGGTATGCCGAAGCTCGAGCTTGGCGATCTCGAGGCGGTGGCCGCCGCCGCGCGCAAGGTCTCCACCGAGCTGCTTTCCTGGGTCGACAAGGGCTACGACGTCATCGCGCTCACGCCATCCTGCGCGCTGATGCTGAAGTTCGAATGGCCGCTGATCTTGCCGGCCGACGCCAACGTCAAACGCCTGTCGCAGTCGACCTTCGACATCAGCGAGTATGTCGTCGACATCGCCAAGAAGGACGGCCTCGCGCCTGGCCTGGAGACGCTGGAAGGCGGCGTGACCGTACATCTCGCCTGCCACGCCAGGGCTCAGAACATGGGCGCCAAGGCGGCGGAGATGCTGCGGCTGGTACCCAAGACGCGCGTCGCGGTGATCGAGCGCTGCTCCGGCCATGGCGGTGTCTGGGGCGCGCGCACCGAGAATTTCGACGTCGCGGTGAAGGTCGGTCGCCCCGCCGCGCAACAAGCGCTGCGCAACAATACGCCGTTCGTCGCCTCGGAATGCCCGCTGGCGGCCGACCACCTGCTACAGGTTATGCAGTTGACCGCCGAGGACGAACCGCCCAAGCCATCGAAGGCTCATCATCCGATCGAGCTGTTCGCCATGGCATACGGCCTGACCTAGCGTCGGGCCAGGAGAGTGTAATGAGATTCCTCGTCCTGATTCTGACAGCGTTGCTGGCCGCCGCCGGCGCGCGCGCGGCGGATACCAACGGTCGCTTCTACGTGGTGGGCGCCGGCTCGGTCAGTTGCAAGCAGTACACCGACGCGACGGACCAGCAGAAACTCTTCGCCCAGACGTGGATGGCGGGCTATATCTCCGCGCTCAACCGAACGACCCCGGACACTTGGCACATCGTCGGTGAAACGACGCCCGAGGCCATGTACGGGATGATCGCCAAATACTGCACGGACAACCCCGAGACCGCTCTGGGCATCGCGACCCACAAGGTGATCGAGTTCCTGCAGCCCAAGCGGACCCGCAAGTCGCCGACCTGAAGCCGATGCGCAAGATCACCCAAGCCGATATCCTGCCGCTGTCCGAGTACTTGAAGGTGCGCGGCCAGCGGCGCACGGCCATTTCCGCCCTGAAGAAGAATCGACGGCTGGAGGTCGGCCCCTTCGCGACCTTCTACTTCGAGAGCTTCGACACCATGCTGCACCAGGTGCAGGAGATGCTCTACATCGAGAAGGGCGGCGCGGAGCAGTTGCCCGACGAGCTCGCGGCCTACAACCCGCTGATCCCGAACGGTCGCGAGTTGACCGCCACGGTGATGCTCGAGATCGACGACCCGGTGCGCCGTGCCCGCGTGCTGGCGGGCCTGGGCGGCATCGAGCACACCATGTTCATCCGCTTCGCCGGCGAGACAGTGAAGGGCGCGGCCGAGGACGACCAGGAACGCACCCGCGCCGATGGCAAGGCGTCCTCCGTGCAGTTCGTGCACTTCCCGTTCACGGCGGCGCAGATCGCCAAATTCCGCGCGCCGGGCACCGAGGTCGTGGTCGGCTTCAACCATGAGAACTACGGCCACATGGCGCTGATGTCGGAGACGGTGCGCGCGGCGCTGGCGAAGGACTTCGACTGAAGGTTGGCGCAGCGGAAACGCTTCTGGATCGTCCTGCCACGGATCGAAGATCTTGGCGCCTGTCAGCGCAAAATCAGCGACGTTCCGCGAGGCGACGTAAAGATCGTGCTCGATCGCCGTGGCCGCGATGAGGGCATCGATAGGCGGCGGCAATCTCCTCCGCATGCGCCTTGCGGTGCCACGAATGCGAGCCCATCGCCGGACGATGGCATCGTCCAAGCTCAGAATGCGGCCGGCGAAGATCCGCTCCGCCCGCGTCAGCGACTGCTCGATCCCTGTACGCCGGGAATCGTTTACCGGCAGCGACCACAGTCCCTGCTCGACTTCAGCGAGCGTAAGTACACTGATGTGCACACGCCATCGCGGTTGGTCGCGCGACCACGTTTCTACGATTCGATCTGGCTTCGCCCGTAGCAGTTCCGCGACTACGTCGCTATCCAGCAACCAGCCCTTCATCGGCGCTTGAACCGTCTTGCCGGCGACTCGAAGAAGCCCGGCCTTTCACGGCGATCACGGGGCTCCAGTACAGATGCCGAGTCGGGGCTGAAAGAGAGAAGTTCCGCGCTGTCCGCGTATCTGCTTCGCCACTGGACGGAGCTAGGCAGCATCGGCAAGGTGCGCTCGCCAGCACAAGGATGGCGGATGGGCAGTACGGTTTTCGAGTCGATCCTGTTTCGCGACATGTTCGGCACCGCGGCGATGCGCGCGGTGTTCGACGATCGCGCCCTGATCGCGCGCTATGTCGAGGTCGAGGTGGCGCTGGCGAAGGCGGAAGGCCGCGCCGGCGTGATCCCGGCCGAGGCGGCCGAGGCGATCGCGCGCACCGCCGACGCCACGAAGCTCGACTTCGAGCGGCTTGAGCGCGAGACGCAGAATGTCGGCTATCCCATTCTGCCGGTCGTCGCGCAGCTCTCCACGATGTGCGGCGAGGCCGGGCGCTACGTGCATTGGGGCGCCACGACGCAGGACATCATGGATACGGCGACGGCGCTGCAGCTGCGCGCCGCGCTCGATATCGTCGCCGCCGACGTCGAGGCGCTGCGCGCCATCATGGCCGATCTCGCGCGCAAGCATCGCGATACGCCGATGGCCGGCCGCACCCATCTGCAGCAGGCCCTGCCGGTGACCTTCGGCTACAAGATCGCGGTGATGCTGGCGGCGATGGACCGCCACGCCGAGCGCCTGCGCCAGCTTCGCCCGCGCGTCGAGGTGGTCGAGTTCGCCGGCGCCGCCGGCACCCTGGCCTCGATCGGCGAGAAGGGCCTCGCGGTGCAGCGCGAGCTGGCGCGCGAGCTCAGCCTCGCCGAGCCGGCCGCCACCTGGCATGTCGCGCGCGACGGCTTCGCCGAGGCGGTCAACGCGTTGGCGCTGATCTGCGGCACGCTCGGCAAGATCGCCCTCGATACCATGATCATGATGTCGACCGAGTACGGCGAGGTCTTCGAGCCCTTCGTGCACGGTCGCGGCGCTTCGAGCACCATGCCGCAGAAGCGCAACCCGATCTCCAGCGAGCTGATCCTCGCCGCCGCCAAGATCGCGCGCCAGCAGGCCGGCCTGATGATGGACGCGCTGGTCACAGACTTCGAGCGCGCCACCGGCCCGTGGCACGCCGAGTGGGCCGCGATCCCCGAGGCCTGCCTCGCCACAGCGAGCGCGCTGCATCAGGCGAAGTTCATGCTCGGCGGCTTGATCGTCGACACCAAGCGCATGCGCCGGAACCTCGACATCACCTCAGGGCTGATCGTCGCCGAAGCGGTGATGATGGGCCTCGCTCCGCATACCGGCCGCCAGCAGGCGCACGACATCGTCTACGACGCCTGCCGCGAAGCCGCGCAGCGCGGCACGCCGCTGCTCGACGCGCTGGTGAAGGTCGATGCTGTCACCAAGCACCTCGACCGCGCCGCGCTGGCCAAGCTCTGTGATCCCGCCAATTACCTTGGCATCGCGCCGGCAATGGTCGATCGCGTCGTGGGCCAGGCAAGATAGCGATCGATGCTCAGCTTCGACCTCCTTGAACCGGGCCTTGGCCTGTCGGGCCGTCCGGCGTCGGCGGCGGATGTGGAGGCGTCGCCGTTCAAGGCCGTCCTGAACGTTTGCGACTTCGAACAGCCGCGTTACGAAAGGGGCCTGAGTTCGTCCATCGAGGTGGTGCGCCGGCCGATCAACGACATCTACCCGGTGCCGCTGCCCTACCTGACGCTGGCCACGTTGGAACTCGTCGACCTGCGGCGACGCGGCGTGCCCACGCTTGTGCATTGTCAGGCAGGGCGGTCGCGCAGCCCCACCATCATCGCGCTCTACTGGATGGCGCGCGACGGGCTGGACTGGGATACCGCGCTGGCACGCGTCATCGCCTGCCGATCGATCGTGGATCCCAACCCGTTCTTTCGCAGCGAACACAGCCGCGCCGCGATCCTGTCGGAAGCGCGGGCTCTCATGACTGGCGAGACGGGTGTGCTGGACCGCGCCCGCGCCCGCCGTGCCGCGCTGGTGCAACGCTTCCTCCGCCGGACAGCCGATGTCGCCCAAGAGGACGACGGCTGGAATCTCGTCGATGAGGGCTTGGCGATCGGCGGATCGCAGGCCTTCGGCGCCAGCTTGCACGAGGCGGGCATTCGCGAAGTCGTCCTGGTCGGCGACATCGAAGGCGACGAAGCCCTGTCGACCTTCCCGTCGGATGCCCCACCGATGGTTCATCGCTTGCCAGGAAGCACCGACGCGGAGCTGCGCACGGCGTCAGGGGCAATCTTGGCTTTGTGGCAGGAGGCACGTCGGGCCGGGCGCCCGATCTGCGTGCTGTCGGGCGGCGATGAGGCTTCCGGTACTCTTGCGGTCTGCGTCGCGCTGATGGCGGCCAATGGGTGGGATCGCGCCACCGCGCTCTGGTACCTGGCCAGCCGGCGCGCGACGGCATGGACCCATGTCGGCGCGATCTGGTTTGCCGACCGGGACCTGTGGCCAGCCGCCACGCCTTAGGACTATTGGACCCGATACAGCCGGATCGCATCCGCATCCGGCTCGCAGCCCAGGCCCGGGCCTTGTGGCACGGCGACCTTGCCGTTCTTCGGCTTCACCCGCTCGCCCATCGGCTCGGCGGCGAGATCGACCGCCAGCCGCTCGAGCAACGGAACGTTGAGCGCCGCGGCGAGATGGATGGTGTGCGCGTAGCCGGCGCCGATCATGAAGCAGTGCGGCATGAACTGCACATCGAAGGCGTCGGCCAGCGCGGCGATGCGGATGGCTTCGGAAAGCCCGTGCGCCTTGGCGATGTCGGGCTGCACGACATCGACGGCGCCGGCCTCGAACATCACGCGGTAGTCGGCGAGGCTGCCGGCGTTCTCGCCGGCGGCGATCGGGATGCTGGTCGATCGGCGCAGCTCGGCCAGGGCGTGCACGTTCTCCGGCGGCCAGGTCGGCTCCTCGAGCCACAGCAGATCGTGCGGCTCCATCAGCTTCGCGTTGCGTTTGGCCTCGGCCAAGGTCCACGGGCAGTTGGTGTCGAGCATCAGCTTCACGTCGGGACCGATCGCGGCGCGCGAGGCGCCCACGGTTTCGACCAGCACCTCGTGGAGCTTCAGCGCGCCATAGCCCTCGCGCGCGAGGCGCTCGCAGGCCTTGGCCGCGGCGGGTCCGGAGCCGTAGCGCACCATGCTGGCGTAGAGCGGCAGCTCTTGCCGCGCGGTACCGCCCAGCAGGCGATAGAGCGGCAGGCCGGCGGCCTTGCCGAGGATGTCCCACAGCGCGAGATCGACGGCGGAGACGCAGAAGGCGACGATGCCGACGCGGCCGAAATTGTGATGCAGCCGTTCGAGGTCGCGCTTGATGACATTGATCTGCGTCGCGTCACGGCCGATCAGCGCCGGCGCGACATGCGTGTCGAACACCGCCTTCAGCGCCAGCTCGCCGTTCTTGGTGAAGACCTCGCCCCAGCCGCTGATGCCCTGGTCGGTATCGATGCGCACCAGCAGGGTCTGGAACTGCTTGTGCGCGCCGGCCAGGCGCCAGAGCCCGCCGTGATCCTCATAGGGAATGGCGAGCAGGATGGAGTCGACTCTGGTGATCTTCACGATGTCCCCCGCATCGTTGGCGGGCGGTATCGTGCGCGAGGATGCGTCGGCGGTCTATGGTCTATGGCCGGCGCGAGAGCGGCAGGCGGACTACGTTGCCGGGCGAGGAGCCGGGGTCGTCTTCCGGAGGCGTGGATTCGGCGCCGGGTAGCCGCGCTTCGCCCGGCCAGGCCGGTGGCATCGGTGGCTGCGGCGCGGCGGCGTCGACGATCGGCGGCGATTCTTCCGATGGGGTCTGCACCAGATCGTCTGGCGCAGGCGTGGTGCCGAGCGCGGTCCACACGTCGTGCGCCGTCGGCGGATCCGGCGGTGTCGGTGCCGCCACCGCGCGGCCCGGCACCGCCGCGGCCTTGCGCAGGCTTTGCCAGCGCGCCAACGCGACTTTGTAGGAGTCGGTGCCGCCATCGGCGGCGGTCGCTTCGTCTTGCGCGACCGTGGTCTCGCGCCGCGGCGCCACGCCATCGGCATCGCCCCAATGCTTGGCGCGGGGCGAGAACAGCGGCCCCGTCGGCTCTTCGCTTGGATCGGGCCGCCGCGGCGGGATATCGGGCAGGGCGTCCTGCGGTGGTGCGGAACCGCGCCCCAGCGCCACCGGCACCTGCGGCGCGGGCTGTACCAATTCCCGCGGCGCGGTCGTGCCCCGCCGGATCCTCGGCAGGTCGAACTCCGGTGGTGGCGTGACCGAGTCGTCGGCCGAGGTCGGCCGGCCTGTGCCGCTGCGCCGGCGCCGTCGCTTCTTGCGCGACTGATCTGTCGCGGATTCTTCATCGGCGACGGTGACCCCCTGCTTGGCCCGCGCCGCGGCGAGCGCCTGCGCCGAGGCGACGCCCAGCATCAGCATGAAGGTCACGGCGACTGCCGGCATCTGCAGCGAGAAGTCGACCATCGAATGGCCAGCGACCAACGCCGTCCCGGCGATCGCGGCGATCGCGAAGCTGGTGCCGCGCGAGCGCGAGAACAGGGCGGTGACGCAGATGCCGACCGCCATGCCGACCAGCGCCAGGCTCAGCAGCAGGGCCGGGATGCCGCCTTCGACGGCGAGCTCAAGATAGGAATTGTGCGCGAAGTCGACATAGGCATCAAAGCCGGGCGGGGCCTGCAGGCCGCCATTGAACGCCGCCGCGAAGCCGCCCAGGCCATGACCGGTCACCGGCCGCTCGCCGGCGACTTGGCGGCCGATCTCGAACAGCACCCAGCGCGCGTCGTGCTCGATGCCGTCACTGACGCGTTCGGCGAGAAAGCCGCCGCTGATCACCATGGCCGTTGTGACGCACACCGCGCCGATACCGACCAGTACCAGGAAGGCGCGCAGGCTGAGGTCGCGTACGATCAGCATGCCCAGGCCGAACACGACAAGGCCCAGCAGCAGGCTGGCGACACCGGCGCGCGAGCCGGTGAGGATCACCGCCATGACCCCGGTCGCGATGGCCAGCGCCGTGATGTACAGGACCGGCGTCGCCTCCTCGGAGACGGTGCGCAGCAGCGCGATCGGCGAGGCGCCGCTGCGCATCAGGTGGCGCAGCTCCGACAGCAGCGGCCCCATGGCGATGAGGACGCAGAGCCCACCATAGGTAGCGTAGGAGTTGCGGTTGACGAAGGTCGAGGTGACGCTGCGCGAATAGGCCGAGGGCACGACGCCGAGGATCGTCTTGTAGCCGGCGAACATCGCGAACAGGCCGTAGGCCGCATAGGCCAGCCCGGCCACGGCCAGCACAATGAAGGCCCAGCGCGCCCGCTGGCGGTCACGGCACAGCATGAAGGCGAGAAAGAACACGCCGCCATACGCCAGCAGCCGCATCGCCTGGTACGCGCCGACGCCGGGATCGAGCGCGATGGCGCCTGGCAGCGGCTCTCCCAGCGCGCGCGCCGCCTCGGCCCAGGCCGGGTGAGCGAGTCCGTCGCTGATCGGCGAGATCTGGAACCAGTACCAGACGATCAGCGCGCCGAAGACGACGGCGAAGCCCAGGGCGAGGCGGTCGATGATCACGGCCGCTGGCGTGGGCGGCGGCGGTCCGTCGATCGAGGCTGAGGCGTTCAGCGTGACCGTGGCGCCCTGGCGCAGGACCGCGCGGACACGGTCGATGCCCCACAGCACCAGGAGCACCGCCACGATGAGCGACAGCACGCTCCAGGGGAGTGGCCGGTTCGAGGCGAAGGGCAAGGGCGCGATCGCCACCGTCGCGATCAGCAGCCAGAAGACGATGTTGGACATCTCGGGTCGGAACCCGCTCCGGTGGCGTCAGTATGTTAAGGTGTCAGTGTAACATACGGGCGGTGGCGCGTCATTTGGCCGGGGCGGTCCGGAGTGGAGCGGATGCAGGGCAGTGAGGGCGCCGTACGCGCGCTGTGGGCGACGGTGCTGGGTGGCAACGCGCCCGCGACGTCTCCGCCGGCTGGCGAGCTGGCGCAGGCCGCCGAGCGGCTGGCACGCCGGCTGTCGCCCGCCTGGGCATCGAGTCTCTTGAAGCCACTCACCATCAATCTGGCGGCGGCGCCCCAAGCGCTGCTGGTCGCCCGCCTGACCCATGCGGCACAGGGCGAGGCCATGCGGCTGATGGCCGAGGCGGGGCTCGAACCCGTGGCCCTGAAGGGCTTCTCCAATGCCCACGCGCTCTACGACGATCCGGTCGCGCGGATCGGCGGCGATCTCGACGTGCTGCTGCGCCGCGACCAGCTGGCGGCCGTCATCGACCTGTTCGGCAAGCGCGGTTACGGCTTCGCCGCCGATGGACGGCGCCGCTGGGGCTTCGTGTCGGACGCCAGCTTCGTGCCGTTCTTCTCGCCCGATGGGGTGTGCAACATCGACCTGCATGTCGAGGCCGATTCCTGGCCGCTGTATGTCGGGCTGCCGGCCGACGATGTGAGGGCCGCCGCGCGGCGCGTGGCTTACGCGCACGGCAGCTTCATGGCGCCCGCGCCAGAGCATGCCCTGCTGATCGCGGTCTCGAACATCGCCAAGGACCGGTTTTCCGCGCCCACCATCTCGAAGGTCATCGATCTGTCGCGGTTGCTGGCACGCCGGCAAGGCGACCTCGACTGGGCGGAGATCGAAACGCGCAGCGCGCGCGCGGCGCTGACACCGGCCCTGAGCGCGACTCTGGCGCTGCTGGTGGAGCTGGGTTTGCCACCGGCCTTGGTGCCGCCGGCGTTGTCATGGCGACCCTCGGGCCTGGCTGGGCAGGTCTTCGCCCGGGTTCTCGCCGACTGGCTGGCGATCTTCCCGCGCGATTGCGGCGCCGCGACCCTGTTGATGCGCGAGGCGCTGCTGACGCGCGAGCCGTCGACCTTGGTGGCGCTCAACCTGCGTCGCCTGCGCGGCCTCCTGCGACGCGGCGATGGCATTCCGCCGGAGGCGCGTCTCAGCCCGCCGCCGTGAGCAGCAGCCCGCGGTCGATCATGCGCCCGAGCAGCGCCGTGAGGTCGGCGCTGATGGTCTCGCGTGGCCGATCCGGAAAGGCCTCGAGCAGCAGCGCCTCCAGATCGGCCGCGCTCATCGGCTCGGCGAGCGCGGTCCACACGCCGCCCGCCAGGGTATCGAGGTAGAAGATCGCCTGCGTCGACGGATCGACGACGAAGGTGCCGTCCTCCATCGACGTGACAGTCATATCGGGATTGCGCCGTAGCAGAGCCATGGCGTGTTGTCGGGTGTGCTTGGCCGCAGGTCAATCGCCAAGCTTTGGCCGCCAAACGTCAACCGCCCAGCCCGCGCATCAGGCGATCCGCGGCGCGGGCGCTGGAGCCAAAGGCCAGCGACCAGCACGGCACGCCGGCGGCCAGCGCGCTCATCATGCCCACCAGCTCGGCGGCATCGACCGCCGGCGTCGCCGCCTGGCGCAACAGGGTCAGCGCCGCCTGGCCGCGCGCCAGCGGCCGCAGGTCGAGCGCCGCCTCGTCGCCCTCGACGCGGCGCGGCACGACGATGGCCGAGATCGGCGCCAGCTCGCCGAACGGCGCGCCGCCGATGCTCGCGGGATCGACCGTCGCGATGGTCGCGACGCCATCCTCGTCGCGATGCTCGACCGTCATGTGTCGCTCGATGAAGGCGATGTAGCTGGCGCCGGCGGCGGGATGGATCGGCAGGCGCACGCGCGGCGTCAGCCCCAGCGCCACGCCGGCGGGCCCGCCGTCGCCGCCCCGCGCCGTACCGTCGCCAACCAGCAGGCGGTCATCGCCGACGAAGCGCGCGCCGCGCAGGGCGAGCTGCAGCGACAGAGTGCTCTTGCCGCTCATCGAATCGCCGGGCAGCACGATCAGCCCGTCGCCGACCTTGGCCGCCCCGGCATGCAGCGAGACGAGGCTCGCGGCCCGCTCGATGACCTCGGCCACCAGCGGCGGGACGATCTGGTTGACCGCTTCCTCGGCGCTGGCGACGCGCACCGCGCCGTCGGGCAGAGCGGGATGGCGCAGCTCGTAGGCGTCGATGTCCTCGCCGATCGCTTCGATGACGATATCGGGCGGAGCGTCGCCGCCCTCGATCATGGGCCAGAGCGCCAGGAACTGGCGATGAAAGGGCTCGAGCGCCGCGTCGCTGTCGACACGGATCCAGGCGTCATCAAGTGCTGCGAAACGGTAGGCGCGGCGGCGGGACATGTGGCCCTTATCCTGCCATCGCCTCGACACGGTGGATATGGCCTCGGCTTTGATTCACAATCGCGCCCGTGTCCGACGACGACAACGCGATCCTGCGCCAGCGCCTGCGATCCCTCGACGCCTACTGGGCCTCCGAGCTCGACGAGCATCTCGCCGTCGCCGCCGAGACAAGGCGCGCGTTGCGCGAGGATTTCGCGCGGCTGGTCGAGGTCTGCGCCGGAGCCTTCGCCGCCGGCAACAAGCTGATGATCTTCGGCAACGGCGGCAGCGCCGCCGATGCGCAGCACATCGCTACCGAGTTCTCGGTGCGCTACCGCGCCGACCGTCGCGCGCTGCCGGCGATGGCGCTGACCACCGAGGGCGCCACGCTTACCGCCGTTGGCAACGATCTTGGCTTCGAGCGGGTCTTCGCGCGCCAGATCGAGGCGCTGGGCCGACCGGGCGACGTCGCCATGGGTATCTCGACCTCGGGCCGCAGCCGCAACGTGCTGATGGCGCTGTCGCAGGCGCGCAGCCAGGGGCTGATGCCGGTGGCGCTGGGCGGCGGCGATGGCGGTGAGCTGCGCGGCCTGGCCGATCCCTGCCTGGTCGTGCCGTCGCGGACCGTGGCGCGCATCCAGGAGATGCATCTCGTATTGGGCCAGATGCTGTGCGGCGCGGTCGAGCGCGCGCTGGGGCTGGCGGGCGACGGGCCATGATCGACACCGACGCGCTCTTCGCCCGATTGCCGGCGCTGGGCTCGGTGCGCGTGCTGGTGGTCGGCGACGTGATGCTGGATCGCTATGTCTATGGCGCCGTCGAACGCATTTCGCCCGAAGCGCCGATCCCCGTGCTGCGCGTCGAACGCGAGAGCGCCATGCTGGGCGGCGCCGGCAACGTCGCGCGCAACCTCGCCGCGCTGGGTGCGCAGACGATCTTCGCCACCGTCGCTGGTGGCGACGCCGCCGGTCACGAGATCGCCGGCTTGCTCGGCGAGGAGCGTGCCATCGAGGCGCAGCTGGTGATCGAGCAGGGCCGTGTCAGCACCGTGAAGAACCGCTTCGTCGGTGGCGCGCAGCAATTGCTGCGGGCGGATCGCGAGCTGGCGGCGCCGTTGTCGGCGACGGCGCGGCAGAATCTGCTGGCGCGCGTCGGGCCGTCGCTGAGCGAATGCGATGTCGTGATCCTGTCGGATTACGGCAAGGGCGTGCTGGCCGATGGCGTGGCGCGCGACATCATCGGCGCGGCGCGCGACGCCGGCCGGGCGGTGATCGTCGATCCGAAAGGCCGCGACTACGGCGTCTATGCCGGCGCCACCGCGCTCACGCCCAACCGGCTCGAGCTTGCCGACGCCACGGGCATGCCCACGGGCAGCGACGGCGAGGTCGAGGCGGCCGCGCGCGCGCTGATCGCGCGCCTGGGACTCGATCATGTGCTGGCGACGCGCGGCGCACAGGGCTTGTCGCTGGTGCGCGCCGACGGCACGGCACTGCATGTGCCGGCTCGGTCGGTCGAGGTGTTCGACGTGTCGGGCGCCGGCGACACGGTGATCGCCACCTTCGCCGCGGCGCTGGGCGGCGGGCTGGCGGCCGATGATGCCGCGTTGTTGGCCAATGTCGCGGCGGCGGTGGTCGTGGCCAAGCTGGGCACCGCGACCTGTTCGCTCGCCGAGCTGGCGCGCGGGCTGCTGGGCAGTGGCGGCGCCGATCCGCATGCCTCGAAAGTCGCCGACCTCGCCCGGCTACGCGACGAGGTGGCGCGCTGGCGCCAGGCGGGACTGAAGGTCGGCTTCACCAATGGCTGCTTCGATCTGCTCCATCCCGGCCACGTCTCGCTGATGCGCCAGGCGCGCGCCGCCTGCGACCGGCTGGTGGTCGGCCTCAACAGCGACGACTCGGTGCGCCGGCTCAAGGGAGCGGGTCGACCGGTCAACGGCGAGACGGCGCGCGCCACGGTGCTGGCCTCGCTGGCCGATGTCGATCTGGTGACGGTGTTCGCCGAGGACACGCCGCTCGCGCTGATCGAGGCCGTGCGGCCCGACGTGCTGATCAAAGGCGCCGACTACACGCGCGAGACCGTGGTCGGTGCCGACCTGGTCGAAGGCTGGGGCGGCCGCGTCGTGCTGGCGCGATTGGCCGAGGGCCACAGCACCACCGCCACTATCCGCCGCATGGGCGGCGGCTGAGGCTCAGGCGCCGTCGAGCGCGGAGAAGGCCGGGTCCGCCAGGCGCTGCAGGCGTTCGCCGGCCAGCCGGGAGAGGCGCACCAGCAGCGCTTTGCGCCGTGCCGCCGATAGCCGGGTCGCCTCGGGGGCGCGCGAATCGTCGCGCAGCAGCTCGGCTCCGAAAGCATCGGCCAGGATCACGCCGGTCTCGGCCGGCAGCAGCTCGAGCGGGAATGTCTGGGGCGTGGCGAAGTAGAACCGGTCGCACCAGCCGAGATAGTCGCCCCATTTGGTGTCGACGCGGAAATCCTCGAGGCTGGATTTCACTTCCACGATAACGATTTCGGCGGCGTCGCCGACGGCCACGATATCGGCCCGCCGGCCATCGGCCAGTGGTACCTCGATAATTGGCGACAGGCCGCGCTGGCGTAGCCAGCGCGCCACGCCGCGAGTCACCGCCTGGGTAATCTCCGGTCGACCATGGCGTTCGTCGCGCAACGTCATTCACTTCGTCAAGTTATAGTCAGGGATATGACGAAAACTCGCTAGCCAAGCTGCACTCGGCCTGATATAGTCTCGTTCATACTTCCAAGTCATATCGGCCTGGGGACTGGTGTCTATGAATAAAACTCCCGAAACGACCGAAGCTGCGACGCTGTCCTCGCGCGAGCATATCGCCGTGTCGCGCCGTCGTGCGCTTGCCAAGCTGGGTCTCGCCGCTGGCGTCGCCTACTCGACGCCGACCCTCCTGCAACTCGATCGCAAGGCGTTGGCTGCGGCTACGCCGTGTCCGCCGCCCGGCCAGAAGGGCGTCGTTCGCCCGCCGAGCTGCCCCAACAAGTAGTCTCTAGCGCCGTTTCACCCAGCGAACCGGGCTCGCCCATTCGAGCCGGACGTTGACGATCGGCTCGGCGACGAACGACATCAGCAGATAGGTGTTGCGGGCCCCGCCTTGGGCGACGCGTTTCACCAGGGTTGGTCCGTTGACCAGCTTCACGACGCAGTCGCGCCCGACGCACGCCGTGGGGTCGACTCCGCCCAGCCCGGGATCGCGGCCGTAGAACAGAATGTCGCCGTCGGCATAGCCCGGCAGCATGACATCGCCGCGGACCTTCACCGCCACCATGTAGAGACCGGAGTCCGGTGGCGCCTCCACTTCTTCGGCGCCGTTGCCGCCCAGCGGATCGGCGATCGCCGACACCTCGCCGCCGGCGCCGACGTAACCCCCGATCGGGATCATCCGGCGGCCGACACGGGTCTCGCCGTAGCGGAACACCGCGGTCGGCACGCCCGCCATGTCGGACAGCACTTCGAGCATCTTGTCGTCGGGGGTGAAGGCGCCCTTTTCCCAGCGATGCACGGTGGGCTGGGTGACGCCCAGCTTGGCGGCGAATTCCTGCTGGGTCAGGCCCTTCTGCTTGCGCAGGCCTTTGATGCGATGACCCAGCTCCCAGAACGGCTCGCGCATCCTCAACCCACAATCGCCGAAAACGACGCGTACATTAGGGATCGGGAATAATACAAGTCAAGAATAAGCCGATCACGGGACCTTGGCCGGCGGGCGCAGCGGCGGCGCCTCGTCATCCGCGTTCAACGGTCGTTCGAGCCGGGGGATGAAGGCAAGCGCCGCCTGTTCGCCGCGCTGGATCTGATCCTCGGTGAGTTTCTCGGCGGCGCGCGCGCGCACCTTGGCGGCGTTGCTGTGGCCCTGGCGTTCGGCCAGCGCCAGCCAGCGATAGCCATCGACGGGATCGGTGGTGCCAGCGACACCGCCGCTCAGCCAGATGCCCAGCACGTACTGGGCGTCGGCGAAACCCTGTTCGGCGGCGCGGCGATACCAGCGCTGCGCCGCGGCGAAGTCACGCGCCACGCCGGCGCCGGCGAAATAGCAATTGGCCAGCTTGGCCTGGGCCATCGCCACCCCGGCCTCGGCGGCGCGCAGGTACCAGGCTGCCGCGTTCCTGGCGGCCTCCTCCTGCTGCTTGCCGGTGCGACCCATGGCGGTCTGCCCGAACAGATCGCCCATCAGCAGCGCCGCCTCCGGATAGCCCTGCTCGGCGGCGTGGCGTAGCCAGAACTCGGCGCGCGTGCGGTCCCGGCTGACGCCGCGCCCTTCCAGCAGCATGGCGCCGTAACGCACCGCCGCCGGCACATGGCCCGCTTTGGCGGCGCTCAGATAGAGCGGCGCGATCTCGCCCCAGCGTTGTGCCGCCTGTGGTGAGGTTTCCAGCGCGCGCGCCCAGGCGTAGCTGCCGTAGGGATCGCCCGCTCTGGACGCACGTTCGTACCATGCCAGCGCCTGCGCCGGATCGCGCGGCACGCCGCGGCCCGCGGCATGCATCAGGCCGAGATTGTAGGCGGCGCGGACGATGCCGCCCTCGGCCGCCTCGCGGAAGAGTCTCGCGGCCTCGATATCGTCGCGATTGGTGCCGCCGCCGGTAAGGTACTGGAAAGCGAGCCCGTACTTGGCGCGCGCGTTGCCGGCGAAAGCGGCGCGGCGCAACAGGATCATGCCCTCGCCGACGCTGTCCTCGCCGCCACGCTGCACCAGGATGATGCCCAGCCATGCGGCCGCCTCGTCGTTGCCGACCGCGAGTTCGCGCAGCACAGGCTCGGCGGTCGCGACGTCACCTCTCTGGACAGCGGCAATCGCCTTTTCCAACCCGGTCGCCTTGTCCTGCGCCGACGCAGCCGGCGCGGCGAGCGCCAGCAGGGACGCCAACGCGAGCGCGCGGGAAAGGCGGCGAGCCATCAGCGGCGCGGCGCGAACTTGTCGGCGGCGCTCTTGGCACGCTCGATCTGGTCGGCATTCATGTCCCTGGCCATGGCGGCGAGGAACTGACCGGCCTCGGGCACACCGCGGCGAGACGCCAACGCCGTCCACTTGTAGGCCTCGACCATGTCCTTGGTCACGCCCGCGCCGTCGGCATAGGCGAGGCCGTAGAACAGCATCGATCGGGCAAAGCCGCGCTCAGCCGAATCCTTGATCAGCGGCATCGCCTTCTTGAGGTCGAAGAGCTTCGACTCCTTGTTGCCGTAGACCTCGGCGCCGAGCAGGAACTGCGCGCGTGGATCGCGATTCATCGCCCTCGGCACGAGGAACTTCTCAGCGCCCGCCCAATCCTTGGCCTTGATGGCGTCGAAAGCCGGCTGCATGTCGGCGACCAGCTGCGGCTTGCCCGTCTGGCCGGGCTCCTGCTTGCCAGGCTCCTGCTTACCCGCGTCAGACGGTGCCGGGGCGGGCATCGGCGCCGTGGTGGCGGGCGCCGGCGCCGCGGGCTTCGGGTTGGGCGCGGTCTGCACGGGCGGCGTGCCGAACCCCTGGGCCATCGCAATCGCAGGCGCGAACGCCAGCGCGATCGTCATCGCCAGCTTTGCGCCGATCATCCGTTGAGCTGCCATGTCTCCCCTGCGGATCGTCCGAGATGCGCAAACAGTCTCAGTGCTAGCCGGGCAACATGGCGGAAAGGCGGCGTGGTATCAATCGCTTGACCCGCACCGATGCGCGGGCACAGTGGCGCGGGGCGCATCCAAGCGAGGACACTATGGCCGGCGAACCACGATCGAAGTTGCGGGTGTGGGATCTGCCGACTCGGCTGTTCCACTGGGTCCTGGTGGTGCTGGTGGTGGTCCAGGTGCTGAGCGCGAAGCTTGGCCCGAGCTGGGACAAGGAGGGCTGGTATACGCTGCATTTCTGGTGCGGTTACGCCATCCTCGCCCTGCTGCTGTTTCGCATCGCCTGGGGTTTCATCGGCAGCACGACGGCGCGCTTCGGCCATTTCGTGAAGGGCCCCGGCGCCGGCCTCGCCTATGCGCGCAGCCTGTTGGGGCCTAAGGCGGCGCCCGATATCGGCCACAACCCGGTCGGCGGCTGGATGGTGGTGGCGCTGATCCTGGGCCTGCTGGTGCAGATCGTTACCGGCCTGCTCGCCACCGACACCGACATGGGCTACTCCGCCGGCCCGCTGGCTAAGTTCGCCAGCGAGGCTTGGGGCCGTCGCATGACCACGGTGCACCACTACTGGATCAACCTGCTCTACGTGATGGTGGCGCTGCATGTCAGCGCCTCGCTGTTCTATCTTGTGGTCAAGCGCGAGAACCTGATCGGCCCGATGTTCAGCGGCGACAAGCTGGTGCCTGTGGGCACGCCCGCGCCGGGCCTGCGCTTCGTCAGCGTACGGCTCGCGCTGTCGCTGCTGATCGCCGCCGCTTGTGTCGTCTACCTGATCGTGCGCATCGGTGGCTGAACGCGAAACGGCCGGTCACAGGGACCGGCCGTTCGTTTGTCGTTGGGCGCGCGATGACGCGTCCCGACGGCGCGTCGTATGTGAGGTTACTTCGCGCGGTACTTGTCGTGGCAGGCGCCGCAGGTCTTGCCGGTCGCGCCGAAGGCCGCGGTAAGCGCCTCCATGCTGCCCGAGCCCGCCGCTGTGGCCATCGCATCGGCGGCGGCGGCCGTCGCCTTGCTGGCCGCCTCGAAGCCGGCCCAATCGGTCCAGATCACGGGCAGAGCCTTGGTCTCGCCCTTGTCCGAGCCCTTCGGATAGAGCTTCACGTGCGCCGCCTCGAGCTCCTTGAGCTTGGCCGCGTGCGCAACGGCACCCGCCGTCGGTCCCTTGGCGTCGATGATGCCCTTGATGGCCTTCATCGCGGCGCCGGCCTGTTTGCGGTTGTCCTTACGAGCCGCGATCGGATCGGTCGCCTGAGCCAGCACCGTGCCGACCAAAGCGCCCGAGAGGGCAAGGCCGATAGCGCCGACGATCAGTCCCTTACGCATGGTGGATCCTTTCCTGGTGTCCCCCGACGGTTTCGCCTCCTGCGTCCGATCGCCCGCCGCCCGATCAGACGCAATAACCCTACACGATTAAACACCTTTCGCACGCGACTCTTCCTCAGAAATTTTCTGCTTATCGCGGTTACGGAATCGTGCCCGTCCCTGTCGCCCGGGTCTTGAACGCCCCGTCCGACTGTTGTGAGGTGGGGCCATGCCATCGACCGACACCAACAAGCCGCTCCGCCATCTCTGGCTGATCGACGGCTCGGGCTACATATTCCGCGCCTTCCATGCGCTGCCGCCGATGTCCCGGCCGGACGGCACGCCGGTCAACGCTGTGTTCGGCTATTGCAAGATGCTGACGCAGCTTCTCGACGATCCGGCTATCGATCACGTTGCCGTGATCCTCGACGCTGGCCGTGAGACATTCCGCAACGCCATCTACCCGCAATACAAGGCGCACCGGCCAGAGCCGCCGGAAGAACTGATCCCGCAGTTTCCGCTGTTCCGCGAGGCGACACGTGCCTTCGGCTTGCCCTGCATCGAGCTCGAGGGCTTCGAGGCCGACGACCTGATCGCGACCTACACCCGCGAGGCGGTGACGGCCGGCGCCGATGTGACCGTTGTATCGTCCGACAAGGACCTGATGCAGTTGGTGGGCGATCGCGTGTCGCTGTTCGATCCCATCAAGATGCGTCGCCTGGGCCGCGAGGCGGTGTTCGAGAAGTTCGGCGTCACGCCGGAAAAGGTCGTCGATGTCCAGGCGCTGGCCGGCGACAGCACCGACAATGTGCCGGGCGTGCCTGGCATCGGCGTGAAGACGGCGGCGCAGCTGATCACCGAATACGGCGATCTCGATACGCTGCTGCAGCGTGCCGGCGAGATCAAGCAGCCCAAGCGGCGCGAGTCGCTGCAAACCAACGCCGAGCTGGCGCGGATTTCCCGTCAGCTGGTCAAGTTGCGCGACGACGTGCCGGTGAAGGACCACGCGGATTCTTTCGACAAGCGGACGCCCGACCTCGCCACGCTGGTGCCATGGCTGGAGCAGCAGGGCTTCCGTTCGCTGCTGGCGAGATACCGCACCGGCGCGCCGGCCGCCGCGACGACGCCGACCATCTCGGATGCGCCATCCGCCGCCCCGGAGCCGCAGGCCGCCACACCGGCCACGACCGACGACAGCGCGGCGACCGCCCGCGACTGGCGGGTGTCGGATCGCGCCTTCGGCCTGGCCGACTACGAGCTGATCACGGCGACGGCGCAGCTCGAGGATTTCGCCGCCGCGGCGCGCAAGGCCGGCGTGGTCGCCTTCGATTGCGAGACCGACGCGCTGGACTCGCTCAACGCCAATCTCGTCGGCGTCTCGCTGGCGTTGCCCGATGGACCGGTCGGCGACATCGATGTCTCGCGCCGTCGCGCCGCCTATGTGCCGCTGGGCCATCGTCCACCGGCGGCGCCCAAGCAAGGTGCGCTCGACCTGGGCGGCGATCAGGCCGCGACGTCGGACTCCGACGCGCCGCTGCCCGGTCAGCTCGCCATCGCCGACGCCATTCGCGTGCTGAAGCCGCTGCTCGAGGACGAGGGCGTGCTCAAGATCGGCCAGAACATCAAGTACGACTACGCGGTGTTTCTGCGTCACGGTGTGAAGATCGCGCCGATCGACGACACCATGCTGCTGTCCTTCGTGCTCGACGGCGGCAAGAACGGCCACGGCATGGACGAGTTGGCCGAGCTGCACCTGGGTGTTTCAACCATCAAGTTCGCCGATGTCGCCGGCTCGGGCGTCAAGCAGGTCAGCTTCGATCGCGTGCCGATCGACAAGGCGCGCGACTACGCCGCCGAAGACGCCGACGTCACCATGCAGCTCTGGCTGGTGCTCAAGCCGCGCACCGCCGACGAGCGCATGACGACGATGTATGAGCGCATCGAGCGGCCGCTGATCCCCGTGCTGGTCGACATGGAGCGCGCCGGCATCAAGGTCGACGCCACGGAGCTCAAGCGGCTGAGCGCCGATTTCGAGCGCCGCATGGCGGAGTACGAGGCCGAGGCGCACAAGCTCGCCGGTAAGAGCTTCAATGTGAACTCGCCCAAGCAGCTGGGCGAGATCCTGTTCGACGACATGAAGCTGCCCGGCGGCAAGCGCAACAAGAACGGCGCCTGGGCCACCGATGTCGGCATTCTCGAGGATCTTGCCGCGGCGGGCCACGCTTTGCCCAAGGCGATCATGGAGCACCGCCAGCTCGCCAAGCTCAAGGGCACCTACACCGACTCGCTGGTGACCGAGATCGATCGCGCGACCGGCCGCGTGCACACGTCGTATCACATGACCGGCGCGTCGACCGGCCGTCTGGCCTCGACCGATCCCAATCTGCAGAACATCCCGGTGCGCACCGAGGACGGCCGCAAGATCCGCAAGGCCTTCATCGCCGAGAAGGGCCACACCTTGCTCTCGGCCGACTATTCGCAGATCGAATTGCGCCTGCTGGCGCATGTCGCCGGCATCGACTCGCTGAAGGAGTCCTTCGCCAGGGGCGAGGACATCCATGCGCGCACCGCCTCGGAGGTCTTCGGCGTGCCGATGGCCGGCATGGATCCGATGGTGCGGCGGCAGGCCAAGGCGATCAATTTCGGCATCATCTACGGCATGTCGGCGTTCGGCCTTGCCGCCCAGCTCGGCATCGCCCAGGGCGAGGCGCGGCGCTACATCGAGGCGTACTTCGAGCGCTATCCCGAGATCCGCGACTACATGGACCGCACGCGCAAGTTCTGCCGCGAGCGCGGTTACGTCGTGACGCCCTACGGCCGCAAGATCCATCTCACCGGCATCAACGACAAGAACCCGGCACGGCGCGGCTTCTCCGAGCGCGCGGCGATCAACGCGCCGCTGCAGGGTGGCGCCGCCGACATCATCAAGCGCGCGATGATCGCGCTGCCCGGCGCGATGAAGGCGGCCGGACTCGGGACACGGATGCTGCTGCAGGTGCACGACGAGCTGGTCTTCGAAGCGCCACTGGGCGAGGCCGACAAAGCCAGCGCCACGATCAAGGCGACAATGGAGAAGGCCGCGACGCTCTCGGTACCGCTGGTCGTCGAGGTCGGCCGCGGCGCCACCTGGGCCGAGGCGCATTAACTCGTGCCGTCATCCCGAGCGCAGCGAAGGATCTGGCGATAGCGTTAGCAGTCGCAGCGCATCGATGGGACCACGGAGCCGCGAGGTCTTTCGCTGCGCTCGGCACGACGGCGAATGGAAGGGGACGGAAATGCTGAAGATTTATGGTCGCGCCAACTCGATCAACGTGCAGAAGGCGCTGTGGGCGGCCGACGAATGCGGCCTCGCCTATGAGCGGACCGATGTCGGCGGGGCGTTCGGCGGCAACGATCAGCCATGGTATCGATCGATGAATCCCAACGGCGTCGTGCCGACGATCGACGACAACGGCTATACGCTGTGGGAGTCGAACTCCATCGTGCGCTATTTCGCGGCGACGCATGCCGCCGGCACGCTGTGGCCACTGGAGCCGCGGGCGCGCGGCGAGGCCGAGCGCTGGATGGACTGGCAGCTCAGCACGATCTCCGCCGGCATGACGACGATCTTCTGGGGCCTGATCCGCACGCCGCCCGAGAAGCGCGACAACGACGCCATCGAGAAGGCGCGCGTCGCGACGGCGGCGCTGTGGCAGCGCCTCGACGGCCATCTCGCCAACCGGCTGTTCGTCGCCGGCGCCACCTTCACCATGGGCGACATTCCGGTCGGCGCGATGGCCTATCGCTGGCTGCACCTGCCGTTCAAGCGCGATGACCTGCCCGCGATGCCGCATCTGAAGGCCTGGTACGACCGTCTCGCCGAGCGGCCGGCCTACGCCAAGCACGTCGTTATCCCGATGACCTGAGCTGCGCGCCAATGAAAAGGGCCGCCCGGTTCGCGCCGGGCGGCCCTTCTCTTTCGTTCGTGCGATCGGCTCAGTTCGTCTTCACGAACGGGCACTTGCCATCGGCCATCGGGCGGAACGCCTGGTCGCCCGGCACGGTGGCCAGCAGCTTGTAGATGTCGTCCTTGTGCTTGGACTCCGCCGGCGACTTCACCTGGAACAGGTACATGTCGCGCACCAGGCGGCCGTCCTCGCGCAGCTTGCCGTTCTTGGTCATGGCGTCGTTGACCGGCATCGCGCGCATCTTTTCCATCACCACCTTCGGATCGTCGGTGCCGGCGGCTTGCACGGCCTTCAGGTAGTGCAGGGTCGCGCTGTAGACGCCGATGGTCAGCATGCTGGGCAGCTTGTCCTTCTTCTTGCGGAAGCGCGCGGTCCAGGCGCGGGTCTCGTCGTTGAGGTCCCAGTAGAACGCCTCGGTCAGCACTAGGCCCTGCGCCACCTGGAGCGTCAGCGCTTGCACGTCGGTCGAGAACACCAGGAGGCCCGCCAGGCGCTGGCCGCTCTTGACGATGCCGAACTCGCCAGCCTGCTTGATCGAGTTGATGGTATCGCCACCGGCGTTGGCAAGGCCGATGATCTTGGCCTTCGACGCCTGCGCTTGCAGCAGGAAGGACGAGAAATCCTGCGTGTTCAACGGCGCCCGTACGCCGCCCAGGACCTTGCCGCCCGAGGCCTGCACCACAGCGGTGACGTCACGCTCCAGCGCGTGGCCGAAAGCATAGTCGGCGGTGATGAAGAACCAGGAATCGCCACCATCCTTCACCACGGCGCCGCCGGTCACCTTGGCCAGCGCGTAGGTGTCGTAAGTCCAGTGGGCACCGGTCGGCGAGCAGGCGGGGCCGGTCAGGTCGGCCGAGGCCGCGCCCGAGTTGATATCGATGCGGCCTTTTTCCTGGGCGATCTTTCGCACTGCGAGCGCCACCGACGAGGTGCCGATGCCGGTGATCATTTTGACGTCATCGACGTCGAACCATTTGCGCGCGATCGCGGCACCGACATCCGGTTTCGTCTGGTGATCCGCCGACAGCAGCTCGATCGGCCGGCCGAGAACCTTGCCGCCGACATCCTCGATGGCCATCTGAATGGCCTCGATTTCGCCGGCTGTGAGGTCGCCGTAGACACCGGTGAAGCCTTCCATGACGCCGATGCGGAACGGCGCCTGCGCCTGTGCCGCTGCGGCCAGACCGAAGGCCACGCCGGCGGCGGCGAGCCCTGCGAACAATCTGTTGAGCATACGCATCATCTCCTTGTGGTCGCGGCCGGGCCGCGCTCGCGCCACACACTAGCGCGCGTCTCGGGCCTATACAGCGTCGATACCGTTCATGCTATAGGCGACGAAGCGGGGAGTGGTAATGGCGGAAAGCATAATTCTCGAAGCGCAGGGACTCACCAAGGAGTTCAAGGGGTTTTACGCCGTCAACAAGGTAAATCTCAGCGTTCGGCGTCACTCCATTCACGCCCTGATCGGCCCGAACGGCGCCGGCAAGACCACCTGCTTCAACCTGCTGACCCACTTCCTGGTGCCGACCGCCGGCCGTATCCGTTTCAACGGCATCGACATCACCGGTAGCGCGCCGGCGACCATCGCGCGCATGGGCCTGGTGCGCTCCTTCCAGATCTCCGCTGTCTTCCCGCATCTGTCGGTGCGCGAGAACGTACGCGTGGCGCTGCAGCGGTCGCTCGGCACGTCGTTCTTCTTCTGGCGCTCGGAGAAGACACTCGACAGCCTCAACGGCCGCGCGATGGAGCTGATCGACGCGGTGGGCCTGTCGGAGTTCGCCAACCTGCCAGCGGTCGAACTGCCCTATGGCCGCAAGCGCGCCCTGGAAATCGCCACCACCTTGGCGCTCGAGCCCGAGATGATGCTGCTCGACGAGCCGATGGCCGGGCTCGGACAGGAGGACATCAAGCGCATCTCGGGCTTGATCCGCACGGTTTCGAAGAATCGAACGGTGCTGATGGTCGAACACAACATGTCGGTCGTCGCCGATCTCTCCGATACGATCACCGTGCTGGCGCGCGGCGAGGTGCTGGCCGAAGGGCCCTACGCCACGGTGTCGAAGAACCCGGCGGTCATCGAAGCCTATGTCGGGACCGGTCATGCCTGAGCCACTGCTGAAGGTCGCCGGCCTGCAGGCCTGGTACGGTGAATCCCACATACTGCACGGCATCGACTTCGAGATCGACGAGGGCGAGCTGGTGACCCTCCTGGGCCGCAACGGCGCCGGCAAGACGACGACGCTGAAGTCCGTGATGGGCATCGTCGGCAAGCGCGACGGCTCGGTGAAGTTCGCCGGCAAAGAGATCGTGCGCATGGCGTCCAACCAGGTGGCGCGCGCCGGCATCGCCTACTGCCCCGAGGAGCGGGGAATCTTCTCGAGCCTCAACGTCGAGGAGAACCTGCTGCTGCCGCCCGTGGTGCAGGCCGGCGGCATGACCGTGGCCGAGATCTACGAGCTGTTTCCCAATCTGAAGGAGCGTCGTCGCAGCCAGGGCACCAAGCTGTCGGGCGGCGAGCAGCAGATGCTGGCGATTGGCCGCATCCTGCGCACCGGCGCCAAGCTGCTGCTGCTCGACGAGCCAACCGAGGGCCTGGCGCCGGTGATCGTGCAGCGCATCGGCGAGGCGGTGCGTCTGCTGAAGTCTCGCGGCTTCACCATCTTGCTGGTCGAGCAGAACTTCCATTTCGCCGCGACCGTGGCGGATCGGCACTATGTCGTCGAGGATGGTCGGGTGATCGACATGATCACCGCCGCCAATGTCCAGGGCAGCCTCGACAAGCTGCACGCGTATCTGGGGGTGTAGCCGATGTTCGAACTCCTCGGCATCGCCCCGCAGGCGCTGTTCGGCCAGTTGCTGGTCGGCCTGATCAACGGCGCCTTTTACGCCATGCTCAGCCTCGGGCTGGCCGTGATCTTCGGCATGCTCAACGTCATCAACTTCACGCACGGCGCGCAGTACATGCTGGGCGCCTTTTCGGCGTGGCTGATGCTGACGGTTCTCAACGTGCCGTTCTGGGCCGCGCTGGTGCTCTCGCCGCTCATCGTCGGGCTATTCGGCGTCCTGCTCGAGCGGCTGATGCTCAGGCGGCTCTATCATCTCGACCACCTTTACGGCTTCCTGCTGACCTTCGGCCTGGCGTTGGTGATCGAGGGCCTCTTCCAATGGCGGTGGGGTTCGTCGGGTCAGCCGTATCCGAACCCGATTCCCGGCGGTTACAATCTCGGCTTCATGTTCCTGCCGACCTATCGCGCCTTCGTCGTGGTCTTCGCGCTCGTGGTCTGCCTCGCCACCTGGTACTTGATCGAACGAACGCGGCTGGGCGGTTATCTGCGCGCCGCCACGGAGAATCCCACCCTGGTTCAGGCCTTCGGCATCAATGTGCCACGGCTGATCACGCTCACCTACGGCCTTGGCGTCGGCCTGGCGGCGCTGGCGGGTGTGATGGCGGCGCCGATCTACCAGGTCTCGCCGCTGATGGGGCAGAACCTGGTGTTGATCGTCTTCGCCGTGGTCGTGATCGGCGGCATGGGCTCGATCATGGGCTCGATCGTCACCGGTTTCGGGCTGGGCATGATCGAGGGACTGACCAAGGTGTTCTACCCTCAGGCCTCCAGCACCGTGATCTTCGTCATCATGGCCATTGTCCTGCTGATCAAGCCGGCCGGCCTGTTCGGGCAAACGAAATGATGAACAACCGCATCATCGCGGCCCTGCTGTTGGTCGCCGCCCTGGTGGCGCCTTGGGTCGCCTATCCGGTCTTCCTGATGACGGCGCTGTGCTTCGCGCTGTTCGCCTGCGCCTTCAACCTGCTGCTGGGCTATGCCGGCTTGATGAGCTTCGGCCACGCCATGTTCTTCGGCATGGCGGGCTATTTCTACGGCCATGTCGTCAAGGAATGGGGCTGGCCGCCGGAGCTTGGCCTGCTGACCGGTGTCGCCGGCGCGGCGGCGCTAGGTGCCGTTACCGGTGCGCTCGCGATCCGCCGCCAGGGCATCTACTTCGCCATGATCACGCTGGCCTTCAGCCAGATGATCTACTTCTTCTGCGTCCAGGTGCCGTTCACCCACGGCGAGGATGGCCTGCAGGGCATCCCGCGCCGCGCCTTGCTCGGCGGGCTGATCGACATCAAGAATGATCGCGTCCTGTACTACGTGGTGCTCGCGATCTTCCTGTTCGGCTACGCCTCGATCTACCGCATCGTGCACTCTCCCTTCGGCCAGGTGCTCAAGGCGATCCGTGAGAACGAGCCGCGCGCGCAGTCGTTGGGCTACGACGCCACACTCTACAAGTGGCTTGCTTTCGTGCTGTCGGCCGCGCTGGCCGGGCTGGCCGGATCGACAAAAGCCATGGTGCTGCAGTTCGCGACCCTGACCGACGTGACGGCGGCGATGTCGGGCGAGGTGGTGCTGATGGCGCTGGTCGGCGGCCTCGGCACGCTGATCGGCCCGGTTGTCGGCGCGTTCGTGATCATCACCATGCAGAACTACCTCGCCGCCACGGGCGAGTGGGTGCTGGTGATCCAGGGCGTGATCTTCGTGGTCATCGTCATGGCCTTCCGTAAGGGCCTGGTCGGCGAGATCGGCGACCTCATCAAGTCGCGCGTCGGCAAGTCCAAAGGCGCATAGCCGCCGCGATGGACTTCGCCCCCCGCGGGCCGCCATGATCGTTCCCGCAAACCGGGAGGAACGGTCATGAAAGTCGGTCTGGCGATCTCCGAGATCATGAAGCGCGAGGGCATCGAGATCATCATCGGCTATCCAGTGAACCACATCCTCGAGCTCGCCGCCCATCTCGACATCCGACCGATCATCGTGCGCCAGGAGCGCATCGGCCTGCATATGGCCGACGCCATGTCGCGCCTGACGCGCGGCAAGAAGATGGGCGTGTTCTGCATGCAGCACGGGCCGGGCGCCGAGAACGCCTATGGTGCCGTGGCGCAGTGCTACGGCGAGTCGGTGCCGGTGCTGGTGCTGCCCATGGGTTACCCGCGGCGCATCGCGCATATCCCGCCGAACTTCAACTCGACCATCGCCATGGCCGCTGTGTCCAAGCACGCCGAGCCGGTCACATCAGGGGCCGAGGTGCCCAACATCATGCGCCGCGCCTTCTCTGCGCTGCGCAACGGCCGCGGCGGGCCGGTCGTCATCGAGGTGCCGACCGATGCCTTCGCCGAGGAGGTGCCGGAGCCGATCGACTACACGCCGGTCATCTCGACCCGCAGCGGACCCGATCCCGAGGCGGTGAAGCAGGCGGCCAAGGTGCTGATGGGCGCGCAGAAGCCGGTGATCTATGCCGGCCAGGGCGTGCACTGGGCCGACGCCTACGCCGAGCTGAAGGAACTCGCGGAGCTGCTGGCGATCCCGGTCTGCACCAGCCTCGAGGGCAAGAGCTGCTTCGACGAGACGCATCCGTTGGCGCTGGGCGCGGGCGGTCGCGCCATGCCCAAGGCGGTGCACCAGTTCCTCGCCGAATCCGACGTGATCTTCGGCATCGGCTGCAGCTTCACCGAAACGAATTTCGGCGTGTCGATGCCCAAGGGCAAGACGATCATCCACGCCACGCTCGACCCGGCGCATCTCAACAAGGATGTGCGGGTGCAGTACGGCCTTATCGGCGACGCCCAGCTCACGCTGCGCGCGGTGATCGACGCCTGCAAGGCGGCCGGCGCGACCAAGAAGGATCCGACCGCGGTGGCCAAGCAGATCGCCGCGGTGCATGCGGAGTGGCTCAAGGCCTGGCTGCCCAAGCTCGAGTCGAACGACGAGCCGCTCAACCCCTACCGCGTGCTGTGGGAGCTGCAGAAGACCGTCGACGTCGCCAACACCATCATCACCCATGACGCCGGCAGCCCGCGCGACCAGCTCTCGCCATTCTGGAAGAGCACCGCGCCGCACACCTATATCGGCTGGGGCAAGACCACCCAGCTCGGCTACGGTCTCGGTTTGGCCATGGGCGCCAAGCTCGCCAAGCCGGATAAGCTCTGCATCAACGTCTGGGGCGACGCGGCGATCGGCTTCACCGGCATGGACTTCGAAACCGCGGTGCGCGAGCGCATCCCGATCCTGTCGATCCTGCTCAACAATTTCTCGATGGCGATCGAGCTGGCGGTGATGAAGGTCTCGACCGAGAAATACCGCTCGACCGACATCTCCGGCGACTACGCCGCCATGGCGCGCGCTTTCGGCGGCTACGGCGAGCGGGTGACGAAAGTCTCGGAGATCGCCGCCGCCATCAAGCGCGGCATCGAGCAGACCAAGCAGGGCAAGCCGGCGCTGCTGGAGTTCATCACGTCCAAGGAGACGTCGATCTCGACGTTCAAGTAGGCAGGGGTCGGCCTTCCCCCTTTCGGTGCTGGCGGGCGGCTGGCCTGTCACCGGGCGGTAATGCCGCGCGGCGACTGTTGACCTGAACCTGACGAACCGTCATTCGTGGGCGGTCGTCCCGCCATTGGAGTTCCGTCGATGTTCGCCGATCTCGCCACGCTGTTCTCCGATCCCGCCGTCTGGGCGGCGCTGGCGACCTTGATCGCGCTCGAGGTCGTGCTCGGCATCGACAACCTGATCTTCATTTCGATCCTGACCAACAAGCTGCCCGAGGCGCAGCGCCAGAAAGCCCGGCGGATCGGCATCGGCCTGGCGCTGATCATGCGCCTGGCACTCTTGGGCACGGTGGCGATCATCGTGCAGCTCAAGGAACCGGTGTTCACGGTCCTGGGCCAAGGCCTCTCGTGGCGCGACATCATCCTGATCGCCGGCGGCCTGTTTCTGGTGTGGAAGGCGACCAAGGAGATCCATCACCACGTCGATCCCGATCACGGGCCGGACATGTTCGAGGGCGACGCCAAGGTGATGAGCTTCGGCGCCGCGATCGTCCAGATCCTGATCCTCGACCTCGTCTTCTCGGTCGACAGCATCATCACCGCCGTCGGCATGACGCCGCATGTGCCGGTCATGGTGATCGCCGTGATCGTCACCGTGGCCGTGATGCTGGTGGCCGCCGACCCGCTGGCGCGTTTCATGGAGAGGAACCCGACCCTGGTGATGCTGGCGCTGGCCTTCCTGCTGATGATCGGCATGGTGCTGATCGCCGAGGGCTTCGGCGCGCATGTGCCCAAGGGCTACATCTACGCCGCCATGGCCTTCTCGGTACTCGTCGAGTTCCTCAACATGCTGGGTCGCCGGGCGACTCAGAAACGTAAGGCTGACTAAGGCGCAATAGTCCTGGGCAACGAACGGAGGAGCCGCCATGCCCGACACCGTGATGAGTCAAGCCGACCGCCTGCGGGTGATCCCCTTGGGCGGTTCGTTCGGCGCGCGCATCGAGGGGCTCGACCGCTCGGTACCGGCCGATGACGCGACGCGCGCGACCCTGATGCGGGCCTTCCTCGACCACCAGCTGCTGGTCGTGCCGGGGCCGCCGATGACGCCACCGCAGATGCGCGATTTCAGCGCGATCTTCGGCGAGGTCGTACCGCAGGTGCTGCGCTACAAGCGCGTCGGCGACCTGCCCGAGGTGTCGCGCATGGAAAGCACGCTGAAGCTCGACGGCACCACCGACAAGACTGCGATCCGCGCCGAGGACTGGCACACCGACGATTCCTACATGGCGATCCCGGCGCGCGGCACGGTGCTGCACGCGCACGAGATCCCGAGCCACGGCGGGACGACCTGGTTCTGCGACATGTACGGCGTCTACGCGGCGCTGCCCGACGCCATCAAGCGTCGCATCGATGGCCGCATGGCGGTGCACGGCTACGACACGAAGCGGGCGCGCAACCGCCCCTCGCCGCGCACCGCGCAGGAGATCGCCGAGACGCCCGACGTCACGCACCCGCTGGTGCGCACGCATCCGCAGACCGGGCGCAAGGCGCTCTACGTGAACTGCAACCGCCTCGATCGCATCGAGGGTATGGAGCGCGCCGAAAGCGACGCGTTGCTCGACGAGCTCTACGCTTTCGCCAAGCAGCCGCGCTTCCATCATGGCCATCGCTGGACCGTGGGCGACGCGGTGGTCTGGGACAATCGCTGCCTGATGCACCGCGTCGACGTCGACTACCCGCCCGGCGAGCCGCGCATCATGCTGCGCACGCTGCTGCGCGGAGAGAAGCCGGTCTGATCTCCCTCTCCGGGGTGAGGGGCTGCGGCAAGTGACGCACGATGACCGTGCGCAACCTGAGACTCCCCCTCACCCCGACCCTCTCCCCGCGTGCGGGGAGAGGGAGAAAAACTTACTCCGCAGCCGTCTTCTTCGTGGCGGCGTTGGCCTTGGTCGCCATCGGGCCCATCAGGCCGGTGGGATCGACCAAGGTGCCGAAGTTCAGCTGGTTGTGCGTATGGGCGAGGTGGTGCAGGGCGAACGAGACCTGCATCGCCGTGCGCCGGCCCTGCGCGTCCTGCGCGGCGTTGACCGCCTCCTTCACCAGCTTCAGCGCGAACATCGGCTTCTGCGCGATGCGCTCGGCCATGGCGAAGGTGAAATCGAGCAGCTCCTGGCGCGGCACGACATGGTTGACCATGCCCAGGCGCAACGCCTCCTTGGCCTCGATCCAGTCGGCGGTGAACAGGAACTCCTTGGCCTTGCGTATGCCCATCTCCCAGGGGTGCATGAAGTACTCCGCGCCGCCCACGCCCATGGCCACGGTCTGGTCGAGGAAGGCGGTGTCGTCGGCGGCGACGATCAGGTCGCAGGGCCACATCAGCATCAGCCCGCCGGCGATCAGCTTGCCGTGCACCGCCGCGATGGTCGGCTTGGGAATGTTGCGCCAGCGCTCGCAGAAGCCGATGTAGATCTCCTTCTCGCGCGCGAACTGCGCTTCGGCGCCGGGCTTGCCGAAGCCGCTCCAGGTCTCGACCGTCTCGTGCTTGCGCATGTTGTCGTGGCCGCCCTTCTCGCGCAGGTCGTGACCCGAGGAGAAATGCGGGCCGGCGGCCGACAGCACGATGACCTTCACCTCGTCGTCCTGCGCCGCGCGGTCGAAGGCGTCGTTCAGCGCGTAGAGGAACGCCGTGTCCTGCGCGTTGCGCGTCTCCGGCCGGTTCAGCATCAGATGCGCCACATGCGGGCGCGGCTTGCTGAAGAGGATCGTCTGGTTCTCGCTCATGGTCGTTCCTCCGTTTATTCCGCCGCCTTGGGCTTGCCGAGATAGTCGCCGGTGGGCGACGGCGACTCGGCGGAGCCCGCCGTGGCGCCGGCGTCGACCGGCAGGATCACGCCGGTGACCCAGCGCGACGCGTCGCTGCACAGATAGAGCACGGCGTGGCCGACGTCCCAGCCGCTGCCTTCGACCTGCAACAGCGAGCGCTTGCGCCTGGCCTCGCGCTGCTCCGGCGTCATGCCGCGTGAATAGACCATGGGGGTGTAGACCATGCCCGGCGCGATGCAGTTCACGCGGATGCCCTCGCGGCCGTGATGCGCCGCCATCGCGCGGGTGAGCTGCACCACCGCGCCCTTCGATGTCGGGTAGAGCAGGCTGGGATGGCCGCCGCGCAGGCCGGCCACCGAGGCGATGTTGACGATCGCGCCGGCGCCCAGCTTGCGCATTTCAGGGATGGCGAACTTCGCCATCGCCACCATCGAGGTGACGTTGATGCGCATGGCGTTATCGAAGGCGGCGAGGTCGATGTCGACCGCGTTGCCCGTGGGCCCACCGACGCCGACATTGTTGACCAGCGCGTCGAGCCGGCCCCAGGCGTCGACGGCGGCCTTCACCGCCGACTGGCACTGCGCGGCGTCGGTGACGTCGGCCTTCTGCACCAGGCAGGTGCCGCCCTCGGCGCGGATCATGCCCGCCGTGACTTCCGCCCAGTCGGGCATGGTGTCGATCAGCAGCACCTTGGCGCCGGCGCGCGCCATCAGGATCGAGGCGGCGCGGCCATTGCCGATGCCGTCGGCGCGCGAGCCGGCGCCGGTGACGATGGCGACCTTGCCGTCCATGCGGTGCTCGGGGAGCGCGTCGGCCATCTCAGCCGCTCGAGCCGATCACGGCGACGGCCTCGATCTCGACCAGCAGCTCGGGCGCGGCCAGCGCCGAGATCTCGACCAGGGTGCTGGTCGGGAAGTCGCCGGTGAAGAACTCGGCGCGCGCCTTCCATACGCCGGTGTTGTTGGCGATGTTGGTGACGAAGATCGTCACCTTCACCACGTCGTTCATCTTGCCGCCAGCGGCTTCGACGAGGTCCTTGATCTTGGTGAAGATCGTACGGGACTGCTCGTACTCGTCGGCACCCCCGACCTTGTCGCCGGTGCGCGCGGTCATGCCGGCGACCCAGACCATGTCGCCGACGCGGATGCAGTTGGACCAGCGCTGCGGCGGCGGTTCCGCCACTTTCGGCGAGGTGATGCGGGTGCGTTTGGCCATGGTTGCCTCCCGGTTAGAACAGCTCGAAATACTCGCGCTGCTCCCACTCGGTGACCTCGGCCTGGAAGCGCGCCAGCTCGTGTTCCTTGATCTTGGCGTAGTAGGACACGAAGGCCTCGCCGAAGCCATCGACCAGGATCGCGTCTTCTCGCAGTGCGGCCAAGGCCTCGCCGAGGCTGGTCGGCAGCATCGGCGCCTTGGTCTCGTAGGGCCTATCGGCCGACGGGCCGGGCTCGAGATCGCGCACCAGCCCGTCGAGCCCGCTCACCACCTGCGCGGCCATGTAGAGATAGGGGTTGGCGGTGGGCTCGCCGACGCGATTCTCCAGCCGCGTCGCCGGATCGCCGGCGCCGCCCAGCGCGCGCACCATGACGCCCCGGTTGTCGCGGCCCCAGATCGCGCGGTCCGGCGCCAGCGAGTAGGGGCGGTAGCGCTTGAAGCCGTTGATCGTCGGCGTGCTGAACACCGTGGCGCCACGCGCATGCGCCAGCAGCCCGGCGAGCCAGCGCCGCGCGACGTCGGAAAACGGTCGCGCCGCATCGTCGATCATGAAGGCGTTGGCGCCTGACTTGCGATCGCGCAGGGACTGATGCAGGTGCCAGCCGCTCGACATCACGTTGGGCAGGCGCGGGCGGCACATGAAGGTGGCGTGATAGCCGTGGCGCCGCGCGATCTGCTTCACGGCCGAGCGGAACAGCACCATGGTGTCGGCCGACTCCAGCCCGATGCCGGGCGCGAAGGTGAACTCGCATTGGCTCGGCCCGTACTCCAGCTCGACCGTACGCAGTGGCAGGCCGAGCTTGAGCACGTCGCGCCTGAGGATCTCGAACACCGGATCGAACAGGTCGTAGCGCTGCTCGGTGAGGTACTGGTAGCCGGTGGTCAGCAGCGACACCTCGGGCGGTGAGCCGGGTTGCCCTGCGTCCGTGGGCTGGAGCTTGGGATCCTCCAGCTTGAAGACATGGAACTCGACCTCCAGGCCGGCGACGAAATCGAAGCCGGCATCGGCGAGCTTCGACAGCGCGCGGCGATAGAGATCGCGGGTTGAGAACGGCACCGGCTGGCCGTTGCCGAAATACAGATCGCACAGTATCCAGCCGGTCTTCGGCGCCCAGGGCAGTACCTTGAACGTCGTCGGATCGGCCACCATCAGCGCGTCGGCCGCGCCTTCCATCTCCTTCATGCCGAAGCCGCCGCCAGGCGTGAAGGCGGGGAAGACGGTGCGATGCGCGGTGTCCTTGGCGAGCAACGTCGTCGTGACACCGACGCCGCTTTTCATCGACGACTCCAGCGCCGCCGCCGTCACCGACTTGCCGCGCAGCACGCCGTGCTGGTCGGCGAAGGACAGCCGGACGACCTCAAGCCCCTCGGCCTCGACGCGACGCAGCACCTCGCGCGCAGCCTCGACCTGCGCGGGGTTCCACAGCCCGTAGCGCTCAACGAAGCTCATGACGATCTCTTACCTTCCCCCGCCAGCGGGGGAAGGGAGGAAAACGATGGCGGGCCATCACGCCGCCGATCGCTTCCACGGCGCCGCGTCGCGACGCTTGCGGTCGATCTCGGGCCAGAAAGTCTCCCAGCCTTCGGTCGGCCCGATCGCGTCCATGGTCGCGGGGCCGGTCATGCCGGATGCGGCGGCGCGGTCGAGCACCATCAGCGGACGCTCACCTGATGCGGCCTGCTCGATCGCCTTCACCAGCAGGCGGCGGTTGGCGATGATCGCTTTGTCGGTCGTGCCGAGATGCTCGCGCGTGCGATCGGCGATCGGGCCCTGCGACTCGCAGGCCCATTGGTCGTGCACGTTGATGTCGAAGCCCATGCCGGTGAAGGTCTTGGTGCGCTGCTCGGCGGCGTCGTAGCCCCACTCGTTGTGGCGGCCCAGCCGCGGCTTGTAGTCGGGCAGCTGGTAGAGATCGAGGCGCTGCTCGGTCATGGTCTTCTTGTCGACCGGCCCGCCGAAGCTGGTGAAGATCGCGTACCAGTAGTTCTGGGTGTCATCGACCGGCACGTGCCACTGCGTGATCGTCATTTCGCCACTGAGCGGGATCAGGAAGGCGTTGGGGAAGATCAGGTTGGTCACCCGCAGATGCGTGCGGGCAGCGTCGATGCGCCTCCGCGAAAACAGCCGCAATCCCCACGGCACCGGGTGCACGTCGATATCCGGCCGCGGGAACTCGCGCAGCAACGTCGTCATCGGAATGTCCGAGCCCATCGAGGCGGCGCGGAACTGGCGGCCATAGGTGTTCGAGCCGCCGGTGCTCTCGTCCTCCTCGAAGCGATGCAGGAACGAGGCGTGCGCCGGATCGATGCCGACCTCAAGCGCCTGCAGCCAGTTGCAGTCCATGTGGCCCTTGAAGGCGAAGACATGGCTATCGGGCGCGATGAAGCAGTCGAACTCGGGGAACGCGGGCGGCTCGCCGGCGCCCAGATAGCCCCAGATGATCCCCGCGCGCTCGACCACCGGATAGGTCTTCTGCTTCACCCGCTGGCACAGCACGCCGCCGCCATCCGGCTCGCCCGGCATCTCCAGGCAATTGCCGCCGGCATCGAACAGCCAGCCATGGAACGGGCAGCGCAGCCCACCATTCTCCAGCCGTCCATAGGCAAGATCGGCGCCGCGATGCGGGCAGTCGCGATCGATCAGCGCCAGCCTGCCCGCCTGGTCGCGGAACAGCACGAGATCCTGGCCCATCAGCCGCACCGGCCGCAGCGGACGGGCGCCCTGCAACTCGACCGCCAGCGCAACCGGCTGCCAGTACTGGCGCATCAGGCGGCCGAGCGGCGCGGTGGCGCCGGTGCGGGTGATGAGGTCGTTCTGCTCGCGTGAAATCATGGCGGCGCCCCTTTCGGATGCGTGGCGACAGCCTACCCACCGCCGGGACCTTCCGGCAACATGGCCGGCATGGCCCGCGCGCAATTCGACTATCTGGTGAACGTGTCGGAATCGGCGTTCCGCGCCCTCACGCTGGCGACGATCGAGAGCTATTCCGGCGTCTCGCCGCCGCGCGGCAAGGGCCGGCCGCGCAAGTATCTCGAGACCTACGGCCTGCTATGGGGCTACGAGACCACCTTGGGCAACGGCAAGCCGTGCTTCACCGTCGAGGCCGCGACCACCGACGTCAACGCCGAGCGCGACCACGGCTCGGTGACGCCCTCGCGCCATGGCCTGCAGACCATGAACGCGATCGTCTCGTCCTACTGGCCAAACTGGCGCTTCATCGGCGACTTCCACAGCCATCCGTTCAAGCCCAGCCAGGCGATGCCGCCGCGGCCGGCATTGTCGCAGGCCGACATCGAGACGGTCGAAGGTGGCGACAGCATCTATCCCGGCCTCGGCTACCGGGTCTGCCTGCTGACCAGCATCCGCCAGATGAGCCGGCACGGTCCGAAGGATCCTGTCTATCTCGGCAACAACGCCCTGGAATGGACGATGCACAATCTGCGTCTGTCGCTGGCCGCCTGGGTCGCCGCGCCGCTGTCGCGCGGCCGGAAGCTGAAGCTCTACCCGTTGGAACGGCCGCGCACGAAGGGCAATCGCTCGGTCTGGCTGCAGGCGCCGGTGCATCTGATCCACGACAGGTTGGGCAATTGAGCGCGTCGGCGTGGTCCGTTGCCGCTCCGCGGCGTGGTCCGTTGCCGCTCCGCGGCGGGGCCCCTTGCCGCTCCGCGCCGCGTCTGATCTAACGCAGGCCGATCGTCCCATTTGTCCGGGGTTTCGCGTCTCCATGCCTACTATCAACTACGTGCTCAAGGACGGCACTCGCCGCGCCATCGACGTGCCCAACGGCACCAGCGTCATGCTGGGCGCCATCAACAACAACCTGCGCGGCATCGACGCGGAGTGTGGCGGCTGCTGCTCCTGCGCTACCTGCCATGTCTACATTGAGGAGTCCGACATGGCGCGGCTGAAGCCGGCCGACTCGGTCGAGAAGGAGCTGCTCGAGGGCGTCGCCGCCGAGCGCAAACCGACCAGCCGGCTGTCGTGCCAGATCGACGTCACGGCGGCGCTCGACGGCCTCACCGTCCACATGCCCGATCGCCAGAGCTAGCGTGTTTCGCCCTCTCTGTCATGCCAAGCGAAGCGAGGAATCCAGTGCAGACCCTGGATTCCTCGCTTCGCTCGGCATGACAGGAAGCCCGCGTCAACGAGGTTGGTGCTAGTGGCGGTCGGCGAGATCATCGGCGAGGTCGTCGGCGTCGTCGCCGAGGGCGCGATCGAGGTGGTTGGCGAGGTCGTCGCGTCGGCGTTCGGCGGCGGCGGCGACAAGTCCGACACCGGCGAGGGCCTGATCATCGTCGGCGGCTCCTATGCCGGCGCGCAGATCGCCGCCTCGGCGCGCGACGCCGGCTACGAGGGCCGCATTCGCCTGGTGAGCGCCGAGGCGCACGCGCCCTATCACCGCCCGCCGCTCTCCAAGGCCTATCTGCTGGGCAAGGCCGAGCGCGAGTCGCTGCCGATCCGCGGCGGCGCCTTCTACGACGAGGAGAGGGTCGAGCTGCTGCTGTCGACGCCGATCGTCGCCGCCGACCGCGCCAACCGCACGCTCACCACTGCGGGCGGCGACACGCTGAAATGGGATCGTCTGGCGCTGGCCACCGGCGCGCGGGCGCGTACCCTGCCGGGCGTGCCGGACAGAGTGCTGACCCTGCGCGATCTCCCTGACGCCGACCGGTTGCGCGATCTCGCGTCGGATGCGCGACGCGTCGTGGTGATCGGCGGCGGCTATATCGGCCTCGAAGCCGCGGCGTCGCTCAGCCAGCTCGGCAAGCGCGTGAGCGTGATCGAGATGCAGGACCGCCTGCTGGCGCGCGCCGCCACGCCTGTCCTGGCAAAATTCGTCGCCGAGGCCCATCGCGCGCGCGGTGTCGAGCTGCTGTTCGGCGCGCGCGATGTCGGCTTCGATCACGATCACGGGGTGCTGAGCGGCGTGCGCGCCAGCGACGCCGCCGGTCGTGTGCACACGCTGCCCGCCGATCTCGCTGTGGTCGGCATCGGCGTCCACCCCAACACCGAGCTGGCCGCGATGCTGGGGCTGGCGGTCGACGATGGCATCCGCGTCGATGAGTTCGCGCGCTGCATCGATGCCGCGTCGGGCGCGCCGGTGCCCGAGATCGTCGCCGCCGGTGACTGCACACGCCATCCCAGCCGGTGGAGCCCGGCGCAGGGCATGGGATTGCGGCTGGAGTCGGTACAGAACGCCACCGACCAGGCGAAGACCGCAGGCGCGACCTTGTCTGGCAAGGAGTCGGCCAAGCCCTACGACGCCGTGCCGTGGTTCTGGTCCGACCAGTACGATCTGAAGCTGCAGATGGTCGGGCTGCCCGGCGTGCCCGATGCGACGGTCACGCGCGGCGACATGGCCTCGAACCGCTTCTCGCTGTTTCACTTCCGCGCCGGCGCGCTGGCCGGCGTCGACTCGATCAACAAGCCCGCCGATCACATGCTCGCCCGCCGCCTGCTCGCGGCGCGGGCCCCAGTGACGCCTGAGCAGGCCGCCAACGCAGACTTCGATCTACGGTCGACGTTGTCCTCCTAACTTCCCTTCCCCCGGAGGGGGAAGGTGCCCGAAGGGCGGAAGGGGGATGCCTCAACGACGCCTGAGTCCGTCTTCGACATCCCCCATCCGTCGCTCCGCGCCACCTTCCCCCTCCGGGGGAAGGTAAGTCACAACGGCGCCACGAACGCCGCGCAGCCGGCGCAGACGTCGTCCTTCATGCGGTGGAAGTTGGGCGAGACGCCGAGCTCGGGTCGCTGGTGGTACCAGCCGATCTGCACCATGCCGCGCATCAGGTGGAACATCGGCAGCAGGGCGAGATCGTCGTCGCTGAGCGCGCGCAGGCGGCGATAGCCGCGCATGAAGGCGCCCTCGATCTCGGCGTAGCCCGCCGCCCCGCGCTGATGGATCAGCGCTACGGCGATGTCGTAGAGGTGCCAGCCGAAACCGGTGTCGTCGAAATCGATCACCGTCAGCCGCTCGCCATTCACCAGCACATTGCGCTCGTGCATGTCGGCGTGGATCAGGCTGTAGGTGCGCGGGTCGCGGCCATAGCGCGCCAACGCCACGCGGATGCGGTCGCGGGTGTCGAGCAGCACGCGGCTCTCGGCCGGTGACAGCAGCCCGTGCTCCCAGAACGGCCCCCAGAACGGCTGATCGCCCATCAGCCCGTCGGTGTCGAGATGATGGCGCGTGAAGCCCGATGGCACCGGCCATGCCGTGGCCTGGTTGTGCATCGCCGCGGTGACGGCGCCGAGCTGCTCGAAGGCCTTGGCGCGCCACGCCGCATCGCTGTTCTCGGCCAGCGCCTCCGACAGCAGCCGGCCCTCGGTCCAGCTGATCATGCCGGCATAGCGCTGCTCGCCATTGCCAGGGATCGCCACCGGTACGTATTCACGCCCGTCGCGCGCGGGCACCGGCATCGGCACGGAGATGCCCGCTTCGACCAGCGCGCGCAGCCAGACGCGCTCGGAGATCAACTCGTCGAGCGTGTGATACCAGGGCCGGTGCAGGCGGAAGACATAAGGTATGCCATCGCGCGCGTCGGTAACGCGGAAGGTGATGTTCTCGGCCACCGCCACAAGCTCGAGCGACGCGGGCTCGATCGCGAACGACGCCAGCGCCTCGCGCGCCGGCGGCTCGAAGAGGCGCCGCGCCGCGTCCCTATCCATCGAGCGTGGCGATCGTCTCGTCGAACGCCTTCAGGAAGTCCTCGGCATGCGCCCGGGTGAAGACCAGCGGCGGGCGGATCTTCACCACGTTGCGGAAGGCGCCGGCGTTGCTGGTGAGGTAGCCCTTGTCCTTGAGCTTGTTGACCACCTCGACCGTGCGCTTCTCGTCGGGCTCCTTCGCCCCACCCGGCTTCACCATCTCGACGCCGATGAACAGGCCATGGCCGCGCACGTCGCCGATCGCGGCCGAGCGCGGCTTGCGCTTCACCAGCTCGCTCTTCAGCCAGGCACCCACCGACCCGACGCTCTCGCGCAGGCCTTCGCGCTCGATCACGTCGAGCACCGCCATGCCGACCGCCGCCTGCAACGGGCTCGACGCGAAGGTATTGAAGTAGCGCGTGCGGCCGCGGAAGGTGTCGATCAGCGCCTTGCTCGCCGCCGTCGCCGCCAGCGGCAGACCGTTGCCCATCGGCTTGCCGGTCACGGCGATGTCGGGGGTGAAGCCCGAGACTTCGTAGCCCCACCACTTTCCGCTGCGGCAATAGCCGGCCTGCACCTCGTCGGAAATCAGGATGCCGCCGGCCTTGCGCACGATCTCCGCCGCGCGCGGCATGAATCCCTGGGGCACATCGGGCAGGCCCTCATTGGCGAAGATCGAGCAGACGATCAGGCCGGCGAAGCCGGTGCCGTCGGCCTCCAACGCGCGGATCGCCGATTGAAGCCGGTCGAGATAGGCCTCGCATAACTCAGATTCGGTTGCGCCCGGCTTGATCGGCCGAAACGTCTCGGGGAAGGGGATGGCGGCGACGTCGCCGGCTTCGGTGCGCTCGGCGGTCAGCCGGGTGAGCGCGCCGACGGCCTCGCTGTTGCCGTGATAGGTGGCGTTGGTGCAGATGATGCCGCGCTTGCCGGTGACCATGCGCGCGATGCGCAACGCCACCTCGTTGGCCTCGGTGCCCGAGCAGGTGAAGATCACGCTCTCGATGCCGGGATGATGCAGCGCCGCCAGTCGCTCGGCGAAGGCGATGATGCCCTCGTGCAGATAGCGGCTGTGCACGTTGAGCGTCGCCTGCTGGCGCACCATGGCGTCGACGACATGCGGGTTGGCGTGCCCGACGCAGGGCACGTTGTTGTACATGTCGACGTAACGCTTGCCGCGCTCGTCGTAGAGATAGACGCCCTCGCCGCGCACGATGTGCAGCGGCTCGTTGTAGAACAACGGCGCCCCCGCGCCCATCGCCCGGTCGCGGCGTTGCGCCAGCGTGGCGGTGCTCATGGTGATCCTCCGGTCGCCCACCCTGTCATCCTGAGCGCAGCGAAGGATCTAGGGAATCTTCCTGGGACGCCGGCGGTCCCAGGAGATCCCTCGCTACGCTCGGGATGACAGAGGCAGGCTAGTCGCTCGGCCAGCGTTGGTCGACAGCCTCGCGCAGGGGAGAGCGGATTTCCGCAGGAGCCTTGCGGATGTAGCGCAACGCGTTCTCGAGGCGTGGCCCGTCGAGCGCGGCGAGATAGGCGAGGGCGGCGTCCATCGAGAACGGCACGCCCGCTTTGTCGGGTTCATGGAAATTGCTCGCCAGCGCCGTCCAGATCACAGCGCGATAGCCGGCGCGCGTCGCCCAGCTCTCGATGGCGATCACCGCGCTGGGATGACGCGCCCAGGCGGTGTCGCTGCGCCTGCGGTTGTGCGTGTCGACGAAGCCCACGCCGGCGGGCCCGGGCATGCCCTCGCGCCGGCGCAGATTGTCGATCGCCTCGTCGAGGTCGCTGAAGATGCTGGGCGCCACATGGGTCGTGCAGAGCGTGCCGCGTTCCTCGTCGATCACCAATGTCAGGCGCTGGTCACGCGAGACGCGGCTGAACTCCAGCGGCAGCGATGGTCCGACCGGCGCGAACGGCCCGGCCAGCATCAGGTCGCGCGGGTCCCGGATCAGCGAGCCCCAGGCGAGAACGGCGATCCTCATGGCAGCCTGTCGCGACCGTCACTCGATCAGCTCGTCGGCGCGCACGAGGATCGACAGTGGAATCTCGAAACCCAGGGCGCGCGCCGCCTTGACGTTGACGACCAGCGTGTACTCGGTCGGCTGCTGCACCGGCAGGTCCGCCGGCTTCGCGCCCCTGAGGATCCGGTCGACGTACTCCGCCAGCGTGCGTCGCACCTCGACGCCGCTGGAGGAATAGGCGAGCACGCCGCCTTCCGCCGCGAACGGCTCGATCGGCGAGGCGGTGGGTAGTCGTTGAGCGTTGGCGAGCGCGATCGCACGCTCGCGCCGCAGGCTCGGCTGCACGATCACCGCCTGGACGCGGTGGCGCTCGAACGCCGCGAAGGCGTCGCGATACGCATCCTCGGGCGGCACGCGCTCGACATGCAGCGACACGCCCGTCCCGCGTTGGGCGCCCTCCAACAGCTCGAGGAACGGTGCCGTGAACGGATCGGTGGCGTTGGCGAGCACGCCGACGCGATCGGTGCTTGGGAACGCCTCGCGGACCAGCGAAAGAAGCTTGGCGCCGAGATCGGCGGCGGATCCCGACATGCCGGTGATGTTGCCGCCGGGGCGCGCCAGCGACTCGACGAGGCCGGTACGCACCGGATCGCCCGCCGTCATGACGATCGGGATCGAGCCCGTGGCGGCCTTGGCCGCATGCGCCGCCGGCGTCTGGTTGGCGACGATCACGTCGACCGGCAGGCGCGCGAGCTCGGCGGCGAGGGCCGGCAGGCGATCGAGCCGGCCCTCGGCGCTGCGGACCTCGAAGCCGACGCTGCGGCCTTCGACATAGCCCAGCCGGCGCAGGCGCTCTCGCATGTCGCGGACGAACGACTCGGGATGCGCCGGCAGCAGAAAACCGATGCGATGCGGCGTGGTACGCTGCGCTTGGCCGACGGACGGCAGCGATGCGAGTACCGCGATCAGGATGGTACGACGATGCATCCGATCATCCTCTTTCCCATCGCCTTCCCTTGCGGGGCGGACGGTTGATCATGTCGCCTCCCGATAGTCCTGAACCAGTCAACTATGCGCCCGTCGTTCGACGCAAGGAAGTCGGCCCGGCGCGCGCGATCGTCGGCCGCATCGAGGGCCGCGCTGTGTATCAGTGCCGTCGTGGGAGTCGGCGCAGTGCCTGGTACATCGACACTCTTGCCCTCTATTGCGCGCCCGTAGCTGCGGAAATAGCAAGATCGCGGGCAACAGGCGTACACCGGTACCAGTGTTTCCACTGGAGTCCACCTCATGGCCCGTGACCGCAAACTCTCATCCGACTTCTGGACCTCTGAAGCCGTCATCGACTGCGCGCCGATGACCCGTCTGCTGTTCCTTGGCCTGCAGAATTTCGCCGACGATTTCGGCGTGCAGCCGCTACGACCGCGCACGATCCGCATGCAGGTGTTTCCTGGCGATCCGCTAGACAACGACCAGGTGCGCTCGATGCTCGACGAGCTGGCGGCGCGTGGGCTGGTGCGGATCTACACGGTCGATGGCCAGGAGTATCTCGCGATTGTCGACTGGGAGCGGCGCCATCGCGTCGGCAAACGCGCCAGACGCCTCTATCCAGCCTTCCCCGACACGGCGCTGAGCGCCAGCGTGGCGGACGAGGGGATGTCCGCCTCTGCGATGCCGGCCGGTGCCGACGACGCGCCGCGAAGTCCCTCGTCCGACCCGCAGGCATCGTCTCCGCACAACCGCGGGGAGACCGAAGAGGTCCGGCTGAACGGCCCACCGATCGAGGCGATGAAGGCGGCAGTGTCGGTCGACGTTGGGCGCGCGAACCGGCTGGCGGTGCCAGCGGCGGCATAGGACAATCGGCCATGGTCGCCAGCGCCAGCTTCGCCGAGTTTCTGCGCGAGCAGCTCGCGCCCCTGGGGCGCGTCACGATGCGGCGCATGTTTGGCAAGACCGGCGTGTTCTGCGACGGCGCGATGCTGGGCATGGTGGCCGACGACATGTTTTATGTTCGCGTCGATGATCAGAACCGCGGCCTCTTCGCCGAGGCCGCCTCGACGCCACCGCTGAACTATGCCAAGGGCGGCGCGCTGATCGACCTCGCTTTCTGGCGCGTGCCGGAGCGGCTGATCGACGAGCCCGACGAGCTGTTGGTGTGGGCGCGCGCGGCGCTCGATGCGGCGCGGCGGGTGGCGGCGAAACGCAAGCGCGCGGCGCCGCCACGTAAGCTGATCGCGGAGTCGCAGTAACCTCTTCCCTTCCCCCGCAGGCGGGGGAAGGTATCTACGCCGCGTAGAGCGGTACGGGGTGTTCGAAGCCTTTGAGCGTGTAGGGCTTGCTCGTGCTGCCGTCGAGATCGGCGCGGGCGCGGGTGTAGACGGCTTCGGTGACCAGGATCTCGCCTGGCGTCGCGGCGGCCTGGGCGCGGGCGGCGGTGTTCACCACCGTGCCGATGGCGGTCAGGTCCTTATGCGAGCGGCCGAACTCGCCGAAGCTAAGTTCACCGCAATCGATGCCGACGCCGACGCCCAGCTCGCCGCCACTCTCGCCCAGCAGCGCCTTCAGCTCGTCGCGGCGCGCTGCGACGCGACGCTGCAGGTCGCGGCCGGCCAGCACGGCCTGCCTTGCATGGTCGGCCTGCTTGATCGGGAAGTTGAACACCGCCATCACGGCGTCGCCGATCGTCTTGTTGAGCAGGCCGTCGAACGCCCAGATGGCGGCGGCGCACTCGTCGTAGAAGATGTCGAGCACCGAGCCCATCTCGGCCGGCGACAGCGACTGCGACAGGCTGGTGTAGGCGCGCAGGTCGGCGAACAGGATCGTGGCGTCGACGGTGATCTTGGTCGCCTTCATGATCCGCTTGAACATCAGCTCGCAGAAGGTGCAGAGATTCGGGTTCATGCGGCTGGGGCGCAGGCCGACTACCCGGAACGGCACCGACAATGGGCCGCGCAAGGCGATGGGTACTCGCATGTTCTGCCAGCAGCCCTTGCAGATCAGGGCCTGACTCGCGGTCATCCGCGGATGATAGCAGATATCAGAGGTGCTGGACCTTGTTCTCGGTGCCCAGCAGGTGGCGGCCGACCATCTCGAGATGTGGCGGCAGGGCCTGGAGGTGCTGGCTGGCGCTCATGGCGTCGCGGAAGCGGCGCTCGAAGGGGTTGGCGTCGAGGATCGCCGTGGTGCCGGCGGCGCGGTAGCTGGCGATCGACACGTCGCTGGCCGCGTTCATGCCCCAGGTCGTCGCCAGGCGCAGGCGCATGCGGTGGTCGAGGGTGAGGTTGCCCGCGGCGGCCGCGTCATAAGTGGCGACCACCGCCTCGTGCAGGAAGGCGCGCGCCGCCGAGAGCTTGGCCTCGAGATTGGCGATCTCGCGCTGGATGGCGTCGTTGCGCGCCATGATGCTGGTCGCGGCCCGGCTCTGCTTGCCGCGCGCCAGCTCGATGTAGGTCTCCAGCATGCGGCGGCCGACGCCCAGGGTGACGGCGCAGAAGCCGGTGGCGTAGAGCAGGGTCGACATGATGGTATAGAGCGGGCCCGTGACCTGCCGCTCCTCCAGCGCCTCGCGCGCCGGCGCCCAGCCGTCAGGAATGAAGAGGTCGGTGACGGTGTAGGTGTCCGAGCCGGTGCCGCGCAGGCCCAGCACGTACCAGTCGTCGGTGATCTGGGCGTCGCTGCGCTTGAAGACGAAGCTGCGGTCGTCGGGCCGGCCGTGGCGCATGTGCGGCGTGCCGTCGGGGTTCAGCACCGCGCTGTGTGCGCCGAGATAGTTGGTGTGGCGCCCGCCGCTGGCGAAGCTCCAGGTGCCGGTCAGGCGATAGCCGCCTTCGACGCGGATCGCCTTGCTCATGTTGTGCCGCGAGCCCCAGGCCAGGCCCTCGCGCGCGCTGCCGAAAGCGGTCATCGCCGCCTCGTGCGACATCGCCGCCGCCGAGGTCGCCGACGAGACGTTGGACTGGTTGACGAACCAGGCGACGCTGGCGTCGGCCCAGGCGAGCTGCTCGCAGGCCTTGCAGTAGTCGAGCAGGTGGATCTCCTGGCCGCCGAGGCTCTTGGGCAACAGCAGGCGCAGCATGTCCTTCTCGAACAGCGCCTCGACGACCTCTGATGTCAGCTCGCGACGTCGGTCCATCTCGGCGCCATGGGCGTCGAGCAAGGGCTGTAACGCGCGCGCGCGGTCTTCCGCGGAGGTCGTGACAGGCGTCTGTACGAGACTGTCCATGGCTGTTCTCCGGGCGCTGGATCGGCTGCCATACTGTAGGATACCGGGCCGGGAGAACAGCGGGAGGAGGGCCACGAGCATGCCCATCGCGACAAAGTACCTTTTCATGGTCAGCATGGATGTGGCGCCCGAGAAGGAGGCGCTGTTCAACGAGATCTACGACGAGCACGTCGCCTTCATCAAAGCGGTGCCCGGCGTGCATGGGGTCACACGCTGGAAGACCGAGCCGGCCGCCTTCGTCATCGCCGGCGAGATCAAGCCGATCGATGGCGCGGGCATGGCGCGCTACACCGCGCTCTACGAGCTCGACAGCGCCGACATCCTGGTCAGCAAGGCCTGGGGCGAGGCCTCGGAGAAAGGCCGCTGGGCCGCCGAGATCCGCCCGCACACCTTCAACCGCAGCCACGTGGTGCGGAAGGCCGTCTGACCCTTAGCTCCCTCTCCCCGCCCACGCTCGGGTGGGGAGGAGGAGGCGGCGGGTCGCCGGGTCAGCCGCGCAGCACCTTGCCGGCCTTGGCCTCGTTCAGACGGCCCTGTTCCCAGGTCACCGCGCCGTTGACGATGGTGTACTCGACGCCGCGCGACGGCATGACGATGCGCTTGGCGCCGCCCGGCAGGTCGTAGCGGCGCTCGCCATGGTTGGTCGAGCCGATGGCGCCGGCGTCGAAGATCGCCACGTCGGCCGGCGCGCCCTTGGTCAGCCGGCCGCGATCCTTCAGGCCGAACAGATCGGCCGGATCGGAGGTCAGCCGGCGCACGCCTTCCTCGAGCGTGATCGCCTGCTTCTCGCGCACCCAGGTGCCCAGCAGGTAGGTCGGATAACCGGCGTCGCACAGCATGTCGACATGCGCGCCGCCGTCGCCCAGCGCCATCAGGATCGACTTGTTGCTGAGCAGCTCCTTCATGCGGTCCTCGCGGGTGTTCCACGAGGAGATGGTGAGCTCGACCTTCAGATCGTCGGCCAGCACGATGTCGAGGAAGGCGTCGACGCCGTCCTTGCCCTGCATCTGGCCGATCTCGGCGATCGACTTGCGCTCGAGATGCTTGAGCGCCGGGTTCTTGACCTCGTGCACGACGATGCGGCGCCAATCGCTGAAGCCGGTCGGCTTCTTCAGGTCCTCGCGGAAGGCGTTGCGGAAGGCCGGGTCGGCATAGACCTTCTTGTGCGCCTCGGGCGTCATCTCGGCGAAGACCCGCTTCCACGACGCGAAGGCGGCGAAGGCGAAGGGGTTGTCCATGTTGCATTCGCGCGTCAGCGGCAGCGGCGAGGTCTGCGGCCGCGCGCCCTTGGCGATCTGCGGCGCACAGCGGCGCAAGGTGTCGCGCACCGCCTCGGGGATATCGTCGCGGTCGAACAGCGCGATGAAGGTCACTGGCCGGCCGCTCTCTTCCAGCAGGAAGTCGAGCAGGTCGCACTGATCCTGCTCCAGCACGCCGACCTGGCGGGTGAGCGCGATCTCGATGGCGCCCTTGCCGCGCTTCTTGAGCTGGTTGGCGTAGGCCTTCATCTCCTCGCGACTGGCGTTGCGGCAGGCCAGCGGCTTGCCCTCGAAGCCCATGTGCTGGTTGAGCGTCGTGCTCGAGAAGCCCAGCGCGCCGGCGTCGACCGCCTCGCCGATCAGACGGGCGATCTCGGCGGTTTCCTGGGCGTTGGCGGCGCGCTCCATCGAGGCTTCGCCCATGACGTAGTGCCGGAAGGGCGTCAGCGGCGCGATGAAGGCGAGGTTCAACGAGGGCCGCCGCGCAGCGGCCGCGTCCATGAACTCGGGGAAGGTCTCCCAGTCCCAGGTGATGCCCTTGTTGAGCACGTCGAAGGGAATGCCCTCGACGTTCACCAGGTCCTTCATGGCGATGTCGCGGGTCTCGGGCTTGCAGGGCGCGATGCCGACGCCACAATTGCCCATCACCACCGATGTCACGCCGTGCCACGACGAGGGCGTCACCGCGCCGTCCCAGCAGATCTGCGCGTCGTAATGGGTGTGCGGGTCGACGAAGCCCGGCGCCACCACCAGCCCATGGGCGTCGATGGTGCGCTTGGCACCCTCGGTGACCTTGCCGATCGCCGCGACCTTGCCGTCGGCGATGGCGACGTCGGCCTGGTAGCGCGCCGCGCCGGTGCCGTCGACCACCGTGCCATTCTTGATGACGACATCGTAGCTCATGGTTTCCTCCCTAAAGGAACCGCGGCCACAGCGTATCACCCCCACGCGGCGGGGCTACCGCAACTCTGCATAGCCCCTTCCCTGCTGCCGAGGGAAAGCAAGGCTACGGACGGAGCTCGCCCTCACCCCGCACGATGGACGCAAAGAGCGCATCGGCGCGCGTCGCCACCTCGCGGCGGGCGATCGCCTCGATGCGTTGCGGCGTCTGCGCCAACGCCGCCTCGATCAACCCGTCGAGCGCGGCGATGCGCGCCGTGGTGTCGCCCTCCGACGCGTCGGCCTTGCGCGCCACCAGCGCGTCGATCGCCGCCGAGGCATCGGCATTCAGCATGAGGCCGGCCCTCAGTGACGGCAGGTCCATCGGCGGCGGCTCGCGCCGACGGCGCAACCACAACGCGGCCATCGCCGTGCGCAGCGCGTAGCAATAGGTCTTGAGGCGAACGGCCTCGCCCGCCGCCGCGATCTCCTCGGCGGTGCGTCGCGTCTGGCGGTCGTAGTGGTAATCGAGGCTGGTCAGGTCGGCGCCATCGCGCGCCAGCTCCAACAGACGCGCCGCCGCCGCGCCACCGTCGCGATAGCGCACCGGCGAGGTCAGCCACTCGATCAGCACCGCGTTGGAGCGCAGCAGCAACTGCAGCGCCTTGCGCAGGTCCCAGCCATTGACGTCGAGCGTCGCATCGAGCGGCCGCTCGATGACATCACGCCCGGGCCACACCGTGAGATAGTCGCGTGCCGGCCGGACATAGACGAAGCGCACGTCGTGGTCGCTGTCGCGCGACGGGAAGCGCCAGGCGCGGCTGCCCGACTCGATCGCGAACAGGATGCGCACGCCGTGCTCGCGCTCGACGGCGGCGAGCTCGGCCTCGATGCGCGTCCACATCGCCGGCGAGACATTGATGTCGCTCATCGCCCCGCCTCCAGCACCGCGGTGCGGTATGTCCGCGCCACCAGCTCGTCGATGAAGGCCTGGTCCGGCGCTTCCGGCAAGGAGGAGGCGGCGGCGGCCGCCTCGACCTCGACCAGCAACCGCTCGATCGTCTCGGCCACCTCCTGGTAGGCGCGCTCGCCGCGCTTGATCGCCAGGATTTCGCCGGCCGAGGGCAGCGGCAGGGTGATGCGGCCGCTCGACAGCAGCTCCAGCGCCTCGCGGCCGACACGCACGGCGTGCGACAGCGCCTTCCAGTCCACGCCCTCGTTGCGCTCGGCCTGCAGGGAGCGCGCGCCGTATTCGTCGACCAGCCGCTCGACCATCTCGCGCGCGCTCTTGATCGAGGCGCTGAAGGGCATCTTTTTGCCGCACACATCCAGATGGCGCAGCGTGCCGCCGCCCGGCGTCGACAGGTCGACGAGCGCGATGTGCTCCGTCGCTCCGGCCAGCGGCGCGATCTCGGCCTGCGCCTCGCTGAGCCGCGCCGTCGGGCCGTGCGTCTTCTCGACCGCGGTCAGGGTCGCCAGCGCCTGGCGTGCGGCGGCGACACGCGAGCCGCGGATGCCGTAACGATTGGCCTGCTGGCGGCAGTAGCGCACGAAGAGGGACGCGCGGCGCGTCACCAGGCGCGGCGTGTTGGCCTGGATCTCGCGCCACAGCGGCGACGGCGTGCGCACCATCGCCGTATCGGGGGCGAACAGCATGTCGAGCGCGACCGTCTGGCCCTCGGCCAGCAGCGCCAGATAGCGCTGCAGGCTGAAGGTCTCGCGATCGACGTCGCCCGGCGCGTTGCGTTCGCCCGTCGCCTTGGGCCGCGTCTCGGTGATCGTGTCGCGGACCCGCTGGAGGAGAATGTCCCGGGCCTCCGGGACATAGACCGCCTTGTAGTCGACGTCCGACAGCGCCGTCGCCGTGCCGTAGAGGTGCGAGCCGGCGCGCATTTCGACGATCAGGTTCATCGCCCGGCCTCCGTCTTGCCAAAGCGCGTGACGAAACCCGCGCCGGAGGCCGGCACGTTCCAGTCGCGCGCGATCTTCACCGCGTAGTCCTCGGTCAGCACCGGGTAGAAGATCGGCTGCTCCGGCAGGCGCGGCGGGAACGCCCGGTAGCCGCTCTGGCGGATCAGCTCGAGCTCCGCCGGGCCGACCGGTCGGTACAGGATGGTGGTGGGGTTGGTGGTCATGGTCAGCGCTCGTAGTGATCGCGGTCGATGAAACCGGTCGGAGGTCAGGCAGCACGCCTTGAAACCGGCGGCGCGAGCCGCAGGGGCAGAGGTCGTTGCGGCCGAGGTTCTCGACCAGCTCCTTGTCGCCGTGGACGATCCTGAGCCCGCGCTTCACGCGCGTCTCAGAATTGAAAGCCCTTCCGGCGCTTGCTCATCGGTTCGATCGAGAACCCCTCTTTGTGGTTACGGGACACGGGACACCTCCAGGTTTGGGCAACAAAAAACCCGCCAGGCGAAAGCCAGTGGCGGGGCTCGGGCGGTTCCCTGGGGAACCGTATGCGCGATGATCAGCTCATCGCGCGGGCACCGAGCCCACGGCAGGTGGCTGGATAAAGTATTCGCACGGCCGGCCAGCACACCACGCCGCGACCACCGCGCCAGGCGCTGCGGTCGGAGAATGGGAGTGGCGTGACGGTTCCATGACGACCTTCAGGTGAAAAGGGCGGCGACGTCTAGTGGAGTGGCGCGGTTCGGTCAAGCGGCGGTTTTGCAACCGCCGCCGACCACCTTGTCGGCGCGCATTCCCAACCGTAAACCTCAGGCATGGAGCCGGCGGAGATTCGTGACGCGACGCCCGACGATCGCGCCTTCATCGACAGCCTGTCGCCACGCCTCGCCGGCGTGCCGCATCCGCCGTGGCACGACGGCGCCGCCATGCGGGGCTTTCAGGACCGTTTCATGGCCGCGACCTTCGCCGACGCCGAGGACGGCGCGCGCACCCTGATCGCCTGCGCGGCCGATGGCCGCCGGCTGGGCTTCGTCCACATACGGCCGGGCAGGGACGGCGTGACCGACGAGCCTTGCGGATACGTGTCGCTGCTCGCGCTCCTCCCGGAGGCCGAGGGCCGGGGCATTGCGCATCGCCTGATGCGGGAGGCCGAGGCCTGGGCGCGCGGCCGCGGCTACCGGCTGCTCAGCCTCGATGTCTTCGCCGACAACCGACATGCGGTCGACTTCTACCATCGGCGCGGTTTCGTTACGGAAAGTTTGCGGCTGGTCAAGCCGCTCTGATCCGAGCAACCGCATAGCGATGCCATGCGATTCCGGCCGGGAAGCCCGGCGCCAGGTGGCCGGGCCGGCCCCGCATCAATGTTTTACACAGGCGAAACGAGTCGCCAGTATAGGGGCGTGGTTTTGGGCCCGTTAGGGAGAGGCCCAACAATTTCCAAGCGGGACCGAACGATGAACGACGTAAGGTATAGCGCGCCCAGTAGCCTGGACGAGGCGGTCAAAGCCATGCTGGCGGCCGGCGGCGCCGGGCGCATCCTGGCCGGCGGCACGGATCTTCTGGTGCAGATGCGCTCGGGCGCGCAGAAGCCCGGCGTGATCGTCGACATCAAGAAGATCGACGAGATGATGAGCATCCAGGACCTGGGCGGCGGCTCGTTCCGGATCGGCGCGGCGGTCAGCGGCGCGGTCATCGGCGAGCACAAGGCGCTGAAGAAGGCGTGGCCCGGCGTGGTCGAGTCCATCAACCTGATCGGCTCCAAGCAGGTCCAGGGCCGCGCTTCGGCCGGCGGCAATCTGTGCAACGCCTCGCCGGCGGCCGATAGCGGCCCGGCGCTGGTCGCCGCGGGCGCCACGCTCACCATCCAGGGCCCCAACGGCCGGCGCGAGATCCCGGTCGAGAAGCTGCATAGCGGCCCTGGCCGCACGACCCTGGCGGCCGGCGAGATCCTGGTCAGCTTCACCCTGCCGGCGCGGCCCAAGGGCTCGAGCGACGCCTACCTACGCCTGATCCCCCGCACCGAGATGGACATCGCGGTGGTCGGCGTCGGCGTCAGCCTCACGATCGCCGGCGGCAAGTGCACCGCCGCGCGCGTCGGCCTGGGCGCCGTCGCCCCCACCGTGCTGCTGGTCGAGGACGCCGCGAAAGCGCTGGTCGGCTCGTCGCTCGACGACGCGGCCTTGGAGAAGGCCGCCGCCGCCTGTCGTGCCGCCTGCAAGCCGATCGACGACAAGCGGGGCACCATCGTTTATCGCACCAAGATCGCCGGCGTGCTGCTCAAGCGCAGCGCCGCGATCGCCATCGAGCGCGCGAAGGGAACTTGATTATGGCTAAGATGCACATCTCCACCACGATCAACGGGGAGCCGACCGAGTTCCTCTGTGATCCCAACCAGTCGATGCTCGATGTCCTGCGCGACAATCTCGGGCTGACCGGCAGCAAGGAAGGCTGCGGCTCGGGTGACTGCGGCGCCTGTTCGATCACGCTCGACGGCCGCCTGGTCTGCGCCTGCCTGATGCTGGCGCCGGAAGCCGAGGGCAAGAAGATCGGGACGGTCGAGGGCATCGCCAACGGCGACCAGCTCCACCCGCTGCAGAAGAAGTTCGTCGAGTTCGCCGCCCTGCAGTGCGGCATCTGCACGCCGGGCGTCCTGGTCGCCGCGAAGGCCCTGCTGGAGAAGAACAACAACCCGACAGAGACCGAGGTGCGCTTCTGGCTCGCCGGCAATCTCTGCCGCTGCACCGGTTACGACAAGATCATCCGCGCGGTCATGGACGTGGCCGCCGACATGAGAGGAGCCGCACGATGAGCACCGGCAAATACAAGTGGATTGGCACACGCGTCGATCGTCCTGACGGCGCCGACAAGGTGACCGGTCGGGCCCGCTTCGGCGCCGACTTCAACATGCCCGGCCAGCTGATCGGCCGTGTGCTGCGTAGCCCGCACGCCCACGCCCGGATCAAATCGGTCGACATCTCGGCGGCCGAGCAGCTGCCGGGCGTCAAGGCGGTGGTGACCGCCAAGGACCTGCCCGAGCAGCCCAACGTGATCGTGCCGGCGGGTGAGATGCAGGTGAACCTGCGCGACATCACCCGCAACATCCTGGCGCGCGAGAAGGTCCTGTTCGAGGGCCATCCGATCGCCGCCGTCGCCGCGACCACCGACGCCATCGCCAAGCAGGCGGTCGAGCTGATCAAGGTCGAGTACGAGATCCTGCCGCACGTCATCGACGTCACCGAGGCGATGAAGCCCGACGCGCCGGTGCTGCACGACCATCTGATCACCGAAGGCGTGAAGCCGGCGCCGACCAAGGCGTCGAACATCGCCAAGCGCATGGACAACAACAAGGGCGACATCGAGGCCGGCTGGAAGCAGGCCGAGGTCGTCATCGAGCGCGAGTACACGACGCAGGCCGTGCACCAGGGCTACATCGAGCCGCACGCGACCTTGGCCAGCGCGGCCGAGGACGGCCAGGTGCAGCTCTGGTCGACCACGCAGGGTCATTTCCAGGTGCGCGGCTTCGTCAGCCGCCTGCTGGGCATCGAGACCTCGCAGATCCGCGTCACGCCGTCCGAGATCGGCGGCGGCTTCGGCGGCAAGACCGTCGTCTACCTCGAGCCGATCGCCGTGCGCCTGTCGCAGAAGTCGGGCAAGCCGGTGAAGATGGTGATGAGCCGCGAGGAGGTGTTCCGCGCCTCCGGACCGGCGCCGGGTGGCACCGTGCGCGTCAAGCTCGGCGCCAAGAAGGACGGCACCATCGTCGCGGCCGAGTGCGAGATCGCGCTGCAGGCCGGCGCCTTCCCGGGCTCGCCGCTCGGGCCGGCGTGCTGGACCAGCTTCGCCTGCTACGACATCCCCAACATCAAGGTCGTCGGCTTCGACGTGGTGAGCAACCGGCCCAAGGTCGCCGCTTACCGCGCCCCGGGCGCGCCGATCTCGGCCTGGGGCGTCGAGTCGACACTCGACATCCTGGCGCAGGAACTGGGCATGGATCCCATCGACCTGCGCCTGAAGAACGCGGCGAAGAAGGGGACCAAGACCAGCTACGGCCCGACCTTCGACGTCATCGGCTTCGTCGAGACGCTCGAGGCGGTGAAGAAGTCGGCGCACTACAAGACCCCGCCGAAGCCGGGCTATGCCCGCGGCGTGGCGGCCGGCTTCTGGTTCAACGTGGGTGCGGACTCCAGCGCCGCCTCGCACGTCGCCGAGGACGGCAGCGTCACGGTGATCTCGGGCAACCCCGACATCGGCGGCTCGCGCGCCTCGCTCGCCTTGATGGCGGCCGAGGAGCTGGGCGTCGACTACAGCAAGGTGCGCCCGATCATCGCCGATACCTCGTCGATCGGCTTCAACTTCGTCACCGGCGGCAGCCGCGTCACCTTCGCCACGGGTCTCGCCGTGGTGAACTCGGTACGCGACATGATCCGCGAGCTGAAGGTGCGCGCCGCCAAGACCTGGGGCGTCGATCCTGACGCGGTGATCTGGGAGGACGGCGTCGCCAAGCCCGCCGGCTCCAACGTCGGCGAGTTCGAACCGCTGACCCTGTCGCAGCTCGCGGCCACCGCGGGCAAGACCGGCGGCCCGATCAACGGCCATGCGCAGCTCAACGCGCAGGGTGCGGGTCCGGGCTTCGGCGTGCACGTCGTCGACCTGAAGGTCGATCGCGACACTGGCTGCGTGCACATCGACCGCTACACCGCGGCGCAGGACGTCGGCACGGCGATCCATCCGAGCTACGTCGAAGGCCAGATCCAGGGCGGCGCCGTGCAGGGCATCGGCTGGGCGCTGAACGAGGAGTACATCTACAACGCCAAGGGCCGCCTGGATAACGCGGGCTTCCTCGACTACCGCATGCCGGTGGCCTCGGACCTGCCGATGATCGACGCGCTCGTGGTCGAAGTGCCCAACCCGCACCACCCCTACGGCGTGCGCGGCGTGGGCGAGGTGCCGATCGTTCCGCCGCTCGCCGCCGTCGGCAACGCGGTGGCGCGCTCGATCAATATCCGCATGACCGACCTGCCGCTGTCGCCGCCGCGCCTCTCGGCGGCGATCGACGCCGCCACGCCCAAGATGGCGGCGGAGTAGGGCTCACCTCACAAACTGGGGAGCGCCGCGCATGCGGCCTCCCCAGCCCGAGGTCTGATGCTAGGGTTCGCGGATGCGAGCCCTTTTCTTTTGCCTGCTGCTAAGCCTGCTCGCCGCGGCGCCGGCGACAGCCAACGAAGCCGCCGCCTGGGCCGCGTTGCGCACGGGCAATGCCATCGCCCTGATGCGCCATGCCGATGCGCCCGGTGGCTTTGGCGATCCCGAAGGGTTCAAGCTCGAGGACTGCGCTACGCAGCGTAACCTCAGTGCCAATGGCCGCGCCGAGGCGGTCAGGGTGGGCGCCGCGTTCCGCGAGCGTGGCGTGAAGCCGGCGCGCATTCTGAGTTCGCCGTGGTGCCGCTGCGTCGACACGGCCAAGCTGATGGACGTCGGCTCTGTCGAGATCAACAACACCTTCGGCAACCCGGTGGTCTGGACCGACCGGCGCGAGGCGCTGGCCGCCGGCGCCAAGGAGCGTGTCCACGCGTGGAAGGGCTCAGGTCCGCTGCTGGTGGTGACCCACGGCGCGCTCGTCGCCGCGCTCACCGGCTACAACCCGGCGTCGGGCGAGATCGTCGTCGTCGACAACATGCTCAAGGAAATCGGCCGCATCCCGGTGCCGGCCGCGCGCTAAACGTAGCAGCGCAGGCGCTGGCCGGGCAGCAGGTCGTATGGCGCGCGCCATCCCGGCAGCGCGGCGATCCGCTTCAGCCACGCCGCAATGGCGGGATGGCTCGCCGCGAGATCGTAGCCGCTCTCGTTCGGCGGGAAGCACAGGTAGCTGGTCATCGACAGGTCGGCGACGGTCACCTGCTCGGCGGCGACGAAGAGTCGGCCACTGAGGTGCGCGTCGAGGATGCCGAGGAAGTCGTCGAGCCGACGGCGCATAAAGTCCAGCACGGCGGGATCGGGTGACGTCGTGAAGGCGCGCTGGAAGCGATACATCGCCATATAGCCGGTGAGCTTGTGGTTGTCCCAGAACAGCCAGCGCAGGATCTCCTGCCGCTCGTCCTCGGTCGTGCCGCCGAAGCGACCGTGGCGCTCCGCCAGCCGCAGCAGGATCGGCGCCGTCTGGGTCATGCGACGGCCGTCCTCTTCCAGCACGGGGATTTCGCCCATGCGGTTCACGGTGTCGCGCCACTCGGCGGTGCGTGTGACGCCGCCGCCGAAGTCGGTCCATACCGGCTCGAAGGTCTGACCGCACAGGGTCAGCATCAGCGCCAGCGCCAGCTTGTAGCTGTTGCCCGATTCCGGGAAGTAGTGGAGGCGGTAGGTGGTCATCTGTTCCGTCGATCCTGCCGCGCGAGATTAGCGCGCTGCTTCCCGGTCCGCGATCCGCTAGGTTCTCCTGGCACTACCAGGGAGATTCATCCGTGAACTCCAATCGCGCCCGAGTCCTTTTGTGGACCGACAGCACCGCCGCCTATCTCGACGCCGTGAAGGCCGCCGGCCTCGCCGACCGCGTCGCCATCGACACGCTCTCGCGCAAGGACAAGCCGTCGGCCGACCAACTTGCCGCGACCGAGGCGATGATGGCCGCCGCCGTGCCCACCGGGCTGCTGCCGAGCATGCCCAAGCTGCGCTGGGTGCAGGCGATGAGCGCCGGTGTCGAGGGCTGGCTGGCGCTGCCCGATCTGCCGGGCGGCCTGACGCTCACCTGTGCACGGGGCACGCACACCGAGTCGATGCCCGAGAATATCATCGGCGCGCTGTTCCATGTCGCCAAGCCCTACGCTATCGCGGCGGCGAACCAGAAGAGTTCGAAGTGGGTGCACACCGTGGCCCAGCCGCTGACCGGCAAGACCTTGGGCATTCTCGGCCTGGGCGCGATCGGCGCTGAGGTCGCGCGCATCGCGGCGGCGCTGGGCATGCGCGTGATCGGCACCAAGCGCGCGCCTGAAGCCGTGGCCAACGTCGCCGAGGTGTTGCCGCCGTCGCGCACCGACGAGGTGCTGGCGCAATCCGACTTCGTGCTGCTGTTGCTGCCGGCGACGCCCGCGACCGACAACTTCATGGACGCCAAGCGCTTTGCCAAGATGAAGCCCTCGGCGTGGCTGCTGAATTTCGGCCGCGGCCACACCATCAAGGATGCCGACCTGATCGCCGCCGTGAAGAACAAGACCATCGCCGGCGCGCTGCTCGACGTCTTCCGCCAGGAACCGCTGCCGGCGAGCGATCCGCTGTGGACCACCGAGGGCATCATCGTCCTGCCGCATATCGGCGGCCCGCACCCGCAGCGCGACCGTTTCGTGGCGAAGCTCTTCGTCGACAATCTCGGCCGCTTTCTCGACGGCAAGCCGTTGAAGGAAGTCGTCGACCGCGCGGCGGGGTACTGAGATGGACGGGCTCGTTCTCTCGCCCGACGTCACGCGGCAGATCGCGGCGGACTGGCTGGCCGCCTTCACCAACGCGCTGCGCGAGGGCGAGCCCGATGCCGTCACGGCGCAGTTCCTGCCCGACGGCCATTGGCGCGACGTGCTGGCGTTCACCTGGCGCATCGGCACGGCGAGCGGTCGCCAGGCGATCGCCGCGATGCTGCGCGAGAACCTCGCGCGCACGAAACCAGCCAACCTGCATCTGCCGGCGCATCGTTCGCCGCCGCGTCGCGTGCGGCGTGCCGGCGTAGAGTGTATCGAGACCATCTTCGGCTTCGAGACCGCGTCTGGCCGTGCCGATGCCGTGGCGCGGTTCGCGCCCGACAGCGACGGCGTGTGGCGCTGCTGGACCCTGGTGACGACGCTCGAGGAGCTGCGCGGATTCCCCGAGATCGCGCCGCAGGATCTCGATGACGCCGAACGCTACTCCCGCGACTTCGGCGGCGAGAACTGGCTCGATCAGCGCAAGCGCGCCATCGCCTATGATGATCGCGATCCGGCGACCTTGGTGATCGGCGGCGGCCAGGCCGGCCTCGATGTCGCGGCGCGGCTCAACCAGCTCGGTATCGACACGCTGATCGTCGATAAGCATCCGCGCGTCGGCGACAACTGGCGCCTGCGCTATCACGCGTTGACCCTGCACAACGAAGTGCATGTCAACCACATGCCCTACATGCCGTTCCCGCCGACCTGGCCGGTGTTCATCCCCAAGGACAAGCTGGCGAACTGGTTCGAGGCCTATGTCGACGCGCTGGAGCTGAACTACTGGACCGGCACCGAGCTGGTCGGCGGCCGCTACGACGACAATGCCGGGCACTGGGTCATCCAGCTCAAACGCGACGGCAAGGAGCGCGTCGTGCGTCCGCGCCATGTCGTCTTCGCCACCGGCGCCAGCGGCATTCCGATCAAGCCTGACACACCCGGCCTCGACTCGTTCAAGGGCACGGTGATGCATTCCGGCGCCTATACCGAAGGCGCGCAATGGAAGGGTCGCCCGGTCATCGTGCTGGGCACCGGCAACAGTGGCCACGACGTGGCGCAGGATCTCTGCGCCAGCGGCGCCAAGGTCACCATGGTGCAGCGCAGCCCGACCTACGTCGTGAGCCTGAAGGAGGCGCAGAAGGTCTACGCCATCTACAACGAGGGCATCCCGTTCGAGGATTGCGACCTGATCGCCACGGCGATGCCCTATCCGGTGCTGCGCCAAGCCTACCAGCTCTCGACCGCCGAGATGCGCGACAACGATCGCGATATGCTCGCGGGTCTCGAGGCGCGCGGCTTCAAGCTGACCTTTGGCGAGGACGATACCGGCTTCCAGATGATGTATCTGCGCCGCGGCGGCGGGTACTACTTCAACGTCGGCTGCTCCGACATGATCATCGATGGTCGCATCAGGCTGGTGCAGCACGACGACGTCGAGCGTTTCGTCCCTGATGGACTGAAGCTCAATGACGGCACGGTGCTGCCGGCCGAGCTGGTGGTCGCCGCCACCGGCTATCGCAATCAGCAGGACACGGTGCGCGCCTTTCTCGGCGACGCCATCGCCGATCGCATCGGCCCGGTCTGGGGCTTCGACGACGGCGGCGAGCTGCGCAACATGTGGGGCCGCACCAGGCAGCCCGGCCTGTGGTTCACCGCCGGCAGCCTGGCGCAATGCCGCATCTACTCGCGTTACCTCGCGATCCAGATCAAGGCGATCGAAGAGGGCTTGCTGTCATTGAACTAACGGGAGGAACAACCCATGGCCGATCCAATCGTCTTCTCCGGCAATGTCGACTGGTCGGGCGAGAACCCCGGCATCTCGCTCAAGGAGACGCCCGATGGCCCGTTCGTCGCGTTGGCCAGCTTCTTCCGTGTCGTGCTCTCGCCGCACGGTCAGGGCCATGCGCTGGTGCTGCTGCAATCGCCGCAGGACGCCAACGCCGCGGGCAATGTCTGCTATCACGACAACGAAGCGCTGGCGCGCTACCTGATCGCCGGTTTCGTCTCGAACTTCGGCGCCTGGAACGGGCTCCCCGGCCTCGCGGGCATCAAGTACCAGAAGGCCGAGAGCTTCATTGCCTCGGGCGATCCGCTCAGCAACTACAGCGAGACAGTGAAGGCGGGCGACACGAACGTCGTGCTGAACTGGAGTGGGCTCGGTAAGCCGTTCTGCTTCGCGTTTCCGCCCGACAAGTCGGCCACCGGCAAGCACTACATGCCGAGTCTCTTCGTCGGCTGCCAGGATGCCACGATAACCATCAATGGCCGCAAGCTTGCCGGCAAGCCGGTGCCGCGCGAGGTCGCGGGTCACAAGATCAGCACGGCGATGCTGGCCTTCTCCGAAACCTGGATCTCGGTCTGAGGGCGCGGCCATGCATGAGGAGATTCTGGACATCGCGACCAAGGATGGCGCGATGGAGACCTTCGTCTGCCGCCCCGAGCGCGGCGATCCCTGTCCACCTATCCTGATGCTGATGGATGCGCCGGGCATCCGCGAGGAACTCTACGACATGGCGCGGCGGCTGGGCACGGCGGGCTACGCCGTGATCCTGCCCAATCTCTATTACCGCGCCGGCCGCGACACCAAGTACGGGCCTGATGTGCTGACCCATGGCAGCGCCGAGCACACCCGCATGCGCGCGGTGCGCACCAAGATGACCATCCCGCCGGTGATGGACGACGTCCAGGCGATGTTCGCCTTCATCGACTCGCGTCAGGACATCAAGAAGGGTCCGGTCGGCACGCACGGCTACTGCATGAGCGGGCCCTACTCACTGGCCGCCGCCGCGCGCTATCCCCAGCGCATCGCCGCCGCCGCCTCGTTCTACGGCACCTGGCTGGTGAGCGACGCGGTCGAGAGTCCGCATCTCACGCTCGGCAAGGCCAAAGGCGAGCTCTACATCTCCTGCGCCGAGCACGACGAGCTCGCGCCGCCCGACATGGTGAAGGAGCTGAAGCGCCTGTTCGACGCGTCGGGCGCCAAGGGCGAGCTGGAGATCCACATGGGCGTGCACCATGGCTTCGCCTTCCCGCAACGCTGGTGCTACGACAAGCCGGCGGCCGAGCGGCACTGGGAGCGGCTGATCGCGCTCTATCGCAGGACCCTGGGATGATCTCTTAGCCGTTGCCGGATCGCCCCCGGCGGCGGCAATCTCCGCTCGCGAATAGTTCCGCGCGGGAGGGCGCCATGAAGATCGGCTTTTTCGACGATTTCCGGCTGGGTGTTGTGCGGGGCGATGCGATTGTCGACGTGGCCTCGGCGGTGTCCGACATTCCGCGCGTCGGGCCGCACGATCTGATCAACGGCCTGATCGAGCGCTTCGCCGAGTATCGCGGTCGGCTCGAGGAGGCCGCCGCGATGGGCAAGGCTCTGCCGCTGGCCAGCGTGCGCATCCGCCCGCCGCTACCGCGGCCGATCAATATCGCCTGCATGGCGGTGAACTACATGGAGGATGGCACGCTGGAGAAGCCGGCGCCGATCAACGGCTTTCACAAATCGCCCAACGCCATCATCGGCAATGGCGACACCATGGCGCTGCCCGACGTGCCGGCGACGATCTTCGAAGGCGAGGCCGAGATGGCGCTGGTCATCGGCAAGCGCGCCACCAGGGTCAAGGCGGCCGACGCCATGGATTACGTCTTCGGCTACATGAACTTCATCGACGGCTCGGCGCGCGGCCTGCCGCCCAGCGGCAACGTCTTCTATCAGATGAAGTCGCGCGACACCTTCGCGCCCATCGGGCCGTTCATCGTCACCAAGGACGAGATCGCCGATCCGCAGAAGCTGCAGGTCAGGCTGTGGGTCAACGGCGTGCTGAAGCAGAACTTCAACACCGACGACATGGCGCACAAGATCCCGCGCTGCGTCGAGTGGGTGAGCTCGATCCACACGCTGGAGCCCGGCGACATCCTCGCCACCGGCACCAACCATCGCGGGCTCAGCTCGTTCCAAGACGGCGACAAGGTCGAGATCGAGACCGAGGGGCTGGGCCGTCTGACCTTCCACGTGAAGGACGATCTCAAGCGCACCTGGGGGCGCGAAACGCGGCTGGAGCAGCAGCAGAAGAAGGCCGCGACGCCGACCACGCCGCAGCTCACCGGCAAGTACGCCGCCACCTTCCCCCGGAGGGGGAAGGTGCCCGAAGGGCGGATGGGGGATGTTGAAGACGAACGCAGGAGTCCGTCTTCGACATCCCCCATCCGTCGCTCCGCGCCACCTTCCCCCTCCGGGGGAAGGTAAAAGTTAAGCCGTCACCACATACCCGTCGCGCCTTGGATCGCAGGCGCCGGTGCGCGCGCCGCTGGTCGGATCGAGCGCGATGGCCTGCATGCCGCCGACGCGCATCGTCCATTGCGGGCCGCGCTCGAGGTTGTGGCCGCGCGCCTGCAGGCCGTCCATCACCGAGGGCTCGACGCGCGACTCCAGCATCACGGCGCGGCCGTCGGTCAGCCGCGCGCGCGGCGCCTCGATGGCCTCCTGCAACGGCAGGCCGTAATCGAGGTACTGCACCACCGCCTGCACCTGGGTCTGCAGGATGCCGTAGCTGCCCGGCGTACCCAGCACCAAAGCCGGCTTGCCGTCGCGCAACCCGATCGACGGCGCGACGCAGACCGGCATCGGGCCGCCGGGCCTCGAGCGGTTCGGGCTGCCGGGCGTGACATCGGCCCAGTAGAGGAAATTGTTGAGGCAGATGCCGGTGCCGGGCACGACCACGCCCGAGCCGAACACACTGCCCAGGCTCTGCGTCACGCAGACCAGATTGCCGTCGCGATCGGCGATCGAGAACGAGGTGGTGTGGCCCTCGGCCGGCGGCGGCGTCCATTGTTCGGTCGGGCCGTCGACCACCTTGCCGTCGCGCACGCGGGCGCGCAGGCCCGCGACATGCTCCTCCGACAGCAGATGGGCGAGCTTCTGGCTCGAGGGATTGTTGTTGGCGATGCGCACGCCGGCGGCGACGCGGATGGCGCGCAGGACCGTGTCGATATGGTCGACGCCGTTGCGCGGCATGCTCTTGAGGTCGAAGCCCTCGAGGATGCGCAGTGCCAGCAGGTACTGGAACGCCTCGCAGGGTGGCGGCGGCACATAGATGTCCATGCCGCGATAGCTGGCGGCGATCGGGTCCTGCCATCGCGGCTTCACCGCCTCGAGGTCGGCCAGGGTGATGCAGCCGCCCAACGACTTCAGGTGCTCGACGACGGTGCGACCCAGCGCGCCACCGTAGAGCAGGCCTGGCCCGTCCTTCGCCAATGCTTCGAAAGTGCGCGCGAGATCGGGTTGCCTGAGGATGTAGCCCGGCGCGACGCGGCCGCTGCCATCGGTGTAGTTCTTTGCCCACGGGCCATAGAGCGCGTCGTGGCGGCGGAGATCGGCGCCGCCACCATTGGTCTCGTCGACATTGAACTCGATTAGCGGGAAGCCGTCGCGCGCGATGGTGATCGCCGGCGCGAACAGCTCGGCGAGCGACTTGCTGCCGTAGGTGTCGACCATGGTGCACCAGCCGGCGAGATTGCCCGGCCGGCCGACGCCCAGCGCGCCGCGCGCCACATCCTCGCGACGCTTGAAGCGCTCGATCGGGAAGCCGTCGGGGATCGGCGGCAGGAAGTCGAGTACGCGCACGCGTTTCTCGGCTGCGACGTAGCAGGTCGCCAGCCCCTGGCCGGCGAGGCCGGACATATAGGGCTCGACGACGTTGAGCGTGGCCGCGGTCGCGGCGGCGGCGTCGAAGGCGTTGCCGCCGTTCGACAGCACGCGCGCGCCGGCGGCGGCGGCCAGCGGATGCGCGGCGGCGACGACGCCGTGCATGGACGAGATGGTCGGACGTTTGCCGTGCAAGATGGGCCTCCCGTTAGTTGGCCGATCTTGCGCCGAGCGCGGATCGAGGCGCCACGCGATTTTCGCACTGGCCGCATGTCGAGGAGGCGCGACCGACCCGTGACGAGTCGGCAAAAGAAAAGCCCGCTTGCGCGGGCTTTTCGAGAGAGAGCGGTTTCAGAAGGCTTAGGCGGCCTTGGCCGGCACGACCTTGGCGTAGCCGTCGCGGACGGCCTTCTCGACGTCGCCGTAGCCCTTGCGCGCGATGTCGGCGATCTCGCGGACCTGCGCGACATTGGCCTTACCGTAGTCACGGACGAAGTCGAGCTGCACGGTGGCGGCGTCGCCCAGGCACCTGGCGCCGGCGAGCTTGCCGATCATGCCCAGCGTCGCCGAGACGTTCTCGTGCGCGGCCTTCATCAGGCTGTTGGTGATCTGCGCGGTGCCGTTCATGGACACGCTGGCCACGTCGTAAACGGTGGCGGCGACGCCCTCGGCGCCGCTGCGCACGCGCGCGGCGCGCTCCATGCCGGTCTCGGTCGCCTTGACGACGAACGCACGCGCGGCCTCGGGAATCTGGGACACGACGTCGGTGATCGTCGCGGTCGGGTTCAGGTTGCTGGTCTCGGTCATTGCTGTCTCCATCCTCTGATGAGCTATGGCGGTTGGGCGCGTCCATGAGTGGCCCGCGATGGAGAAAACATAGTTGACCTTATGCTGCGATGCAACAAGAATCTTGTTGCGACGCAACAACGCAGTTGCGAAGGCGTGATTTTATCAGAATTATCAGATAATTAGCTTGGTGCCGAGGAGAGCGAGCCGACCATGACCATGGCCTTGACCACCGATAGCGGCCGCGACGCGGAGCGCCTGCGCGAGCTGCGGCGTACGCGGGCGGCGGCGACCGGCCTGCTCGTCGTCTGCCTCCTGGTGCTGGCGGGCGCGCGCTACGCCGAGCGCTATCACCCGGGCTTCGCCTTCCTGGCCGCCTTCGCCGAGGCGGCGGCGATCGGCGGCCTGGCCGACTGGTACGCCGTCGTCGCCCTGTTCCGCCGGCCGCTCGGCCTGCCGATCCCGCACACCGCCATCGTGCCGCGCAACCAGGCGCGCATCGCCGACAGCCTGGGCGAGTTCATCGAACGGCATTTCCTCGCCGACCAGCCGGTCGCCACCGAGCTGCGCAAGGTCGATTTCGCCGCCATGATCGCCGACTGGCTGGCCGATCGGCGCCAGAGCGACGATCTCGCGCGCTTCGTGCTGCGCCTCTTGCCCCAGGCGCTCAACGCCATGGACGGCTCGGGCCTGCGCGGCTTCCTCACCAAGCGCGTGGTCGAGCGGCTGGAGGCGGTCGAGATCGCGCCGCTGGCGGCCGGCCTGCTCGACGCCGTCACGCATGACCGTCGCCACCAACGCGTTCTCGACGAGCTGCTGGTGGCGCTCGGCCAGCTGCTGAACAACCCCGAGGCGCTCGACGCCATCCGCGACAAGATCCGCGGGGAGCTGCCGACGTTGTTCCGCCTGTTCCAGGCCGACGGCTATGTGCTGCGCAAGCTGGTGACCTCGGTGTCGTCGTTCCTCGAGGAGGTGCGTGCCGACGAGAACCACGCGGTGCGCGGCGAGTTCGACCGCTTCATCGCGACCTTCATCGAGAAGTTGCGCACGTCGCCGGATTACGCCGAGCGCCTCGACGAGCTGCGCAAGGATCTGCTGGCACGGCCCGAGATCCGCGATCTGGCGGAAGGCATCTGGGAGAGCGTGCGCGGCTTCATCGAGCGCGAGACCCAGTCGCCGTCGTCGATGGTGCGCGGCGCGCTCACCGACCTGCTGGTCGAGGTCGGCGGCAAGCTGCGCGAGGATTCCTCGATCCGCGCCGACATCAACGAGGGCATGGTGACGGTGCTGCGCACCTTCGTCGCCAACCAGAAGAGCGGCATCTCGCGCTTTGTCGCCGACCAGGTGAAGTCGTGGCAGGTCGATCGGCTGATCCACATGATCGAGCTCAATGTCGGCCGCGATCTGCAATACATCCGCTTCAACGGCGCGCTGATCGGCGGCCTGGCGGGGCTCGCTTTGCACACCGCCGAGGTGTTGCTGCGGTTGACCTAATTTTACCTTCCCCCGGAGGGGGAAGGTGGCAGCGCGAAGCGCTGACGGAAGGGGGATGTCGAAGACGAACACAGGAGTCCGTCTTCGACATCCCCCTTCCGCCCTTCGGGCACCTTCCCCCTCCGGGGGAAGGCAGAGCTATGCGCGCTCGGGATCGAGATAGATCGCGCGCTTCCAGCCTTCGCGCGCGAACGGCTTCCAGCCGTCCTCGGGCTGCGCCAGCCGGTCGGCGATGGCGTAGACGGCGGCGGGGTTGTGGCCCAGGCCGCAATGGCTGCCCATGATCTCGATATTGTCGGCCTGCGGAGCGGCATCCTCGCGGCAGGCCTGCCAGGCGCAGATGCCGTCGGTGCGGCTGTAGATGGCGGTGCTCGGCACCGGCGGCTTCTCGCGCAGCCGGTCGATGCGGTGCGAACCGCGCTCCGGCACCTTCTGGCCGCTGGCCCATTCGAAGACGCGCCAGGCGTTGGTGGCGCGCGGATCGCCGGCGAAGGGGCTGCCCAGGGTGATCACCTGGCGTACCGCCTGCGGCGCCTGCTTGCCCAGCTCGCGGGCGAAAACACCGCCCAGGCTCCAGCCGACCAGGCTGACCTTGCGGCCATAGCGCTGATGCAGCTCGAGCAGGCGCTGCAGCATGCCGTCCTCGACCCCCTCGCGCGGTCCCAGATTGCGCCCCAAGCCCCAGCCATGGGCGGCATAGCCGCGGCCGCGCAGGAAGGCGCGCAACGGGCGTGTCGAAACGTCGCTGGCGATCAGGCCGGGCAGGACGAGGACCGGATGGCCGTCGCCGCGCGGCGCGGCGTTCAGTAGCGGCAGCGAACCGACAAAGGCGCCCAGCTCCCACAGCGCGCGCCCCTCCAGGAACAGCAGGGCTCGGGACGGTGGGCGCATCGCCTCGGTGGCAGCGGTCATTCGGGTCTCACAGTGATGAAGCGGGTCCGTGAATATGAAGGGCCGGCGGCCGAATTCAAGCCTTCGCGGGCAGGACCGCCGCCTTCAGCTCGGCGTAGGCCTCCAGCAGATAGTCGGCCATGACGCCGATATCGGGCACAGCCTTGCGGTCGGCGGTGAGGCCGAAATCGAGGTTGCCGAGGTAGCTCTGCACCGTAAGGTTCAGCGCGCAGCCATGCGTCGGGATCGACACCGGGTAGAGCGCCGCGACCTTGGCGCCGGCGCCGTAGAGCGGCACCGGCGGGCCGGGTACGTTGGAGATGCAGACATTGGCCGCCATCGGCATCACGTCGGCCAGGCCGGAGCGGCCATAGAGTTCGGTCAGGCCACGGATCAGGAACGGCGCGCCGAAGAAGGCGTAGTCCTGCGGCATGGCGTTCTTTAGGCCACCGGCGATCTGCTTGGCGTCGGCCGAGGAGGCCTGGATCGCCTTCAGCCGCTCCAGCGGGTCGGCGATATGGGTGGCCAGCCCGCACATCATGCCGAAGACCTGATTGTTGAGGTCGGTATTGCCCAGCTCCCGCAGCGAGATCGGCACGAAGGCGATGAGCTGCTCGCTGGGCAGCGCGTGCCGGCTCAGCAGGTAGCGCCGGAGCGCGCCGGAGCACACCGCCATGACGGCGTCGTTGAGCTTGCCGCCAGCGGCCTTGGCGATGGCCTTGGCATCGGCCAGCGGCATCGAGCGCGCGGCATAGGAGCGTTCGCGGGTGATGGCGGCGTTGAAGATGGTTTTCGGCGCGATCAGCGCGGGCATTTCCTTGACCGGCGATTTCGGCAGATACGCGTCCATCGGCGCGTCCTTCGCCACCTTGGGGAAGAACATGCTGGCGACGTTGCTCATCACCTCGGGCGCCGCGCGCAGCATGTCGAGCTGGAAGCGCATCATCGAGGCGACGAGGTCGGCCATCGGATTGCCGGATTGCACCGACGGGCCAGCCGGCTTGGGCTCCGGCGGCTTGACCTTCCGGGGCTCGGGGGTGAGGTCGTAGATCGCGTTGGTGATGATCATGCCGGCGCCACCATCGACCGCGGCGTGGTGCACCTTGGAATAGAGCGCCACCTGGCCGGTCTCGATGCCGTCGATGACCACGAACTGCCACAGCGGCCGGCCGCGATCGAGAACTTGCGCATGCAGTTCCGCGATCATGGTCTCGAGCTGCTCGCGGTTGCCGGGCGGGGGCAGGGTGACGTTCTTGATGTGGTAGGAGATATCGACGTTCGGATCCTCGACCCACGAGGGATGGTGGATGTCGAGGATGGTTTGCGAGAGCTTCTTGCTGAACACCGGCACCAGGTGCAGACGGCTGGCCAGCAGGTCGCGGAAGCGCTCGTAGAACGAGCCCTCGTAGCCCTCGGGCAGGTCGTAGAGCGTGAAGCCCGCGACGTGCATCGGCGTCTCGGGCGTCTCGAAATAGAGGAAACTGGCGTCCGCGCCGCCGAGTCGCGTCATCGCACCCTCCCGTTCTGCCGCGCGGCTGATGCCTGATGTTGTTTCCGCGCCGCGCCATTTCGGCGCAAAGCCCGCCATTTGGCAAGTGAACCCTCCGATGGGTAGTGGGTCAGTTTGAATTCTGAGACATCGCCACCGCTTGTTGGATGCGTCGCCACTCCCGAAAGCCGTGCGAGATCGGGGATATTCAGCCGCGCTACAAAGCGCGTGGAGGTCAGGGTGTCCGGACTTGAAGACTGGAGTTCTTCTTGGGCAACATTACTGCCCAGTCGAGTATTGCGAAGGTGCGGAATCGGCTCGCGTAGCCCTCTTGGGTTGGAAGGACCAGATATGCTCACGAGGATTCTGTGGGTGGTGGTTGCTCTCCTGCTGTGGGCGCCGCCCGCGTCTGCCCAGCGTGTCGACTGCGGCAACGGCCATTGGTGCCGTGAGCGCAACGCCTGTCTGGTCGGCGGGATGTGCGCCGAGCGCGCCAGCATGCCGTCGGGCAGCACCCGCCTGCCCAACGGCAAGTGGTGCATGCCCGGCGAACGCCAGAACCGGTTGTTTCCCGATCTGTGCGTGGATGCGACGGAGGTCGAGTGCCGCGACGGCGGCACCTGTCCCGCCGGCTATCAGTGTGGCCCGGCCGGCGGTTGCGTGGGCGGCCCGCCTCACACCGGCCCGATGTGCGGCGGCCAACAGTGCCGCGGCGGCGACGCCTGTGCCGAGAGCCTCGGCCTTTGCATCAATCCGAAGCAGAGTGTGGATTGCGGCAACGGCATCATCTGCTCGATCCACGCCGCCTGCACAGAGAACCGCAGTTGCGCCATGGTGACGGGACAGCGTACGCGCCAGCGGCCGTACTAAGGCCAGCGCGCCAGAGTCGGAAGCGTGCGTCAACGGGCTGGATTTTCAAACTGACCCACTACTCTCCGATGTTCGCCGTGGTCGGCGTCGAGGCGATGTCGGCGCGGCGCGCCAAACCGCCGTTCACTCGCCCGGCTGGGCAAAGCGGCCGGCCTTCGCCTAATGTGCGCGAAACCGTGTACCGGGAGGGAGCACCCATGGCGTTGGCCGGCTCGTCGATTCCGCAGCCACCTGTCCGTCCGATCGTCGGCAATGTGCCCGATGTCGGTCTCGACGTGCCGATCCAGAACATGATGAAGTTGGCCCGACAGTACGGGCCGATCTACAAGCTGGCCTTCCCCGGCCGTTCCGTCCTGATCATCAGCGGGCACGAGATCATCGCCGACGCCTGCGACGAGAGCCGCTTCGAGAAGTACGTCTCTGGCCCGCTCAAGCACATCAGGGACTTCGCCGGCGACGGCCTGTTCACCGCCTACAACACCGAGCCGAACTGGGCCAAGGCACACCGCCTGCTGATGCCGGCCTTCGGGCCGGCGGCGATGCGCAACTATTTCGAGGACATGGTCGACATCGCCGACCAGATGCTGACGCGCTGGGAACGTTATGGGCCAGCCACCGCGGTCGATGTCGTCGACAACATGACCCGGCTGACGCTCGACACCATCGCGCTGTGCGGTTTCGCCTACCGCTTCAACTCGTTCTATCAGCGCGAGATGCATCCCTTCGTCGAGGCGATGGTGCGCGCGTTGGGCGAGGCCGGCAGTCGCGCCAGCCGGGTGCCGCTGCAGACGCGCCTGATGCTGATGACCCAGCGCCAGTACGACGCCGACGTGCGGCTGATGATGAAGATCGTCGACGATCTCATCGCCGAGCGCCGGCGGCTGAGCCCCGACGAGGCGCCGCGCGATCTGCTCGGGCTGATGCTGACGGCCAAGGATCCGGTCACCGGCGACCGGCTCGACGACGACAATATCCGTTTCCAGCTGATCACCTTCCTGATCGCCGGCCACGAGACCACCAGCGGCCTGCTGTCCTTCACCACGCATCTGCTGCTGGAACATCCCGAGGTGTTGGCCAAGGCGCGGGCGGAAGTCGACGCCGTGCTGGGCGACCAGGCGCCGCGCTTCGAGGATGTCGGCAAGCTGGTCTATCTCGACCAGATCCTGCGCGAGAGCCTGCGTATCTGGCCGACGGCGCCGGCCTTCTCGCTGTGGCCCAAGGACGACACCATGCTCGCCGGGCGCTATGCGCTGAAGAAGGGTGACGTGCTGATCGTATTGACGCCATCGCTGCATCGCGATGAGAGCGTGTGGAAGGACCCCGAGCGCTTCGATCCCGACCGCTTCGCGCCCGGCGCGCGCGAGAAGATTCCGCCGCAAGCCTGGCTGCCCTTCGGCAGCGGCGTGCGCTCGTGTATCGGCCGCGCCTTCGCCTGGCAGGAAGCGCTGTTGGTCGTGGCGATGATGCTGCAGCGCTTCGATCTCAAGCGCACGGGTCCCTATGACCTCGTGGTCAAGGAAACGCTGACGATCAAGCCCGACGGCGTGAAGATCTACGCCCGCGTGCGCAAGCAGGTGGCGCGTAGCTCGGCGACGCGTACCGCGCCGGTGGCGGGCGCCGTCGCGGCCGATGCCTCGAAGCCGGCGGCGCCCTCGCATGGCACGCCGCTGCTGTTGCTCTACGGCTCGAACTCCGGCTCGTCGGAGGCCTTCGCGCGGCGCATGGCCAGTGACGGCCAGGCACGCGGCTATGCCGTGAAGGTGGCGCCGCTCGACGATTATGCCGGCATGTTGCCCAAGGAAGGCGCCGTCGGCATCGTCACCGCCTCCTATAACGGCCAGGCACCCGACAACGCGCGCAAGTTCGCGACCTGGCTGGCCGGCGTGCCCGATGGCGCGCTGGTCGGCGTGCGCTACGCCTTGTTCGGGTGCGGCAACCGCGACTGGAACCTGACCTATCAGTCGATCCCCAAGGAGATCGCCGAGCGGCTCGACAACGCCGGCGCGCAAGCTGTCCTCGGGCGCGGTGAGGGCGACGCGCGCGCCGACTTCTTTGGCGACTTCGAGAAGTGGTACGCCGATTTCTGGCCGGCGGTCTCGGCGACACTCGGCGTCGCCGCCGCCGATATCGCGGCCGGCCCGCTCTACGCCGTCGAAGTGGTGCCGCATTCGAGCATCGCGCTGGTCGAGGAGAACAAGCTCGACTTCGCGGTCATCGGCGAGAATCGCGAGCTGGTCGACATGACCTCGCCGCTGGGCCGCTCCAAGCGGCATATCGAGTTCGCGCTGCCAGAGGGCGTGACCTACGCCGCCGGCGACTATCTCGCCGTGCTGCCGGAGAACCATCCAGAATTGGTCGAGCGCGCCGCCAAGCGCATGGGGCTCACCCCCGACGCCGCCGTCGTGCTGCGCTCCAATCGCGGCGCCATGGCCGCCTCGCTGCCGACCGACCGGCCGGTGTCGGTGAAGGAGCTGCTGGGCCATCACGTCGAGCTCTCGGCGCCGGCGACGCGCAAGAACGTCGAACGACTGGCGGCGATGAATCCGTGCCCGCCGCACGCCGCCGAGCTGGCGGCGATCGCCAACGACACCGAGAAGTATCAGGCCGAGATCCTGAAGAAGCGCGTCTCGGTGCTGGATATCCTCGAGCAGTACGAGTCCTGCCAGGTCGGGCTCGGCGAGTTCCTGGAGATGCTGCCGGCGATGCGCGTACGGCAGTACTCGATCTCGTCCTCGCCGCGCGCCAGCGCCACGTCCTGCAGTCTGACCGTCGCCGTGGTCGACGCGCCGGCATGGTCGGGCCGCGGCCGCTTCCGCGGCACCTGCTCGAGCTACCTGGCGCGGCTGAAGAGCGGCGATCAGGTGCCGGTGGCGATCAAGACGCCCAACGTGCCGTTCCATCCGCCGGCCGACAACGCCACGCCCGTGGTGATGATCTGCGCCGGCACCGGCCTGGCGCCGTTCCGCGGCTTCGTGCAGGAGCGCGCCGCGCGTCACCGCGCCGGCGAGACGGCCGGGCCGGCGGTGTTGTTCTACGGCTGCGATCATCCCGACGTCGACTTGCTCTACCGCGACGAGCTAGAGGGCTGGGAAAAGGAGGGCGTGGTGAAGCTCTACCCGGCCTTCTTCAAGAAGCCCGAGGGCGAGATCACCTTCGTGCAGCATCGCCTGTGGAAGGATCGCGATGTCGTGCGCGACCTCTTCCGCAAGGGCGCGATCTTCTTCCTCTGCGGCGATGGCCAGTACATGGCGCCCGCCGTGCGCAAGACCCTGGAGGACATCTACCGCGAGATCGCCAACTGCACCGAGGACCAGGCCGCGGCATGGCTCGTGCAGATGGAGCGGGCCGGGCGGTATGTGCCGGACGTGTTTGCGTAGCTGATTTATCACCTTCACCCGGAGGGGGAAGGTGCCCGAAGGGCGGATGGGGGATGTCTCAACGCGCTCGGTGTCCGTCTTCGACATCCCCCCATCCGTCGCTCCGTGCCACCTTCCCCCTCCGGGGGAAGGTAGAATTGTGGCGTTGGAACCGGAGTCGGGTCACACTCGCACGACCATTTCCGTGGGAGGGCTTCATGAAGCGTGACGTGGTGCGTTGGCTCGCCATCCTCGCCGTCGTCGGTGCCGCCGGCGTCGCGCATGCCCAGACCGCGATCAAGCCGGCGGTCATCTACAGCACCGGCGGCAAGTTCGACAAATCGTTCAACGAGGGCGTCGCCCAGGGCGCGGCCAAGTTCAAGGCCGAGAGCAAGCTCGACATCGCCGAGTTCGAGCCGCAGAACGAGACCCAGTTCGAGCAGGCGCATCGGCGTTTTGCCCAACGCGGCCAGGATCCGATCATCGCCGTCGGTTTCTCGCAGGCGGTGGCGCTGGAGAAAGTCGCCAAGGAATTTCCCAAGATCCGCTTCACCATTATCGACAGCAAAGTCGATCTGCCCAACGTGCAGTCGGTGCTGTTCAAGGAGCAGGAAGGCTCGTTCCTCGTCGGCTACCTCGCGGCGCTGGCCTCGAAGACCGGCAAGGTTGGCTTCGTCGGCGGCATGGACATCCCGCTGATCCGTCGCTTCGCCTGCGGCTACGTCCAGGGCGCGCGCCATGCCAACGCCCAGATCGAGGTGCTGCAGAACATGACCGGCACGACGCCGGCGGCGTGGAACGATCCCGGTCGTGGCGCCGAGCTGGCCAAGGGCCAGTTTGATCGTGGCGTCGACGTGATCTACGCCGCCGCTGGCGGCACCGGCATCGGCGTGCTGCAAGCGGCCAAGGATCGCGGCAAGCTCGGCATCGGCGTCGACTCCAACCAGAACCACCTGCATCCCGGCACGATGCTGACCTCGATGGTCAAGCGCGTCGACCTTGTCGCCTATCAGAGCTTCAAGGCGGCCGCCGGCGGCACGTGGAAGCCCGGCCTGCAGGTGCTGGGCCTGAAGGAAGGCGGCGTCGACTGGGCGATCGACCAGCACAACGACAAGCTGGTCACGCCAGCGATGCGCCGCCAGATGGACACGGTCAAGGCCGGCATCATCGGCGGCTCGATCAAGGTCCACGATTACATGAGCAGCAACACTTGCCCATGACGGAGGTCGCGCCAGCCATCGAGCTGCGCGGCATCGACAAGTCGTTCGGCACGGTCCGCGCCAATCGTGGTGTGTCGCTCAGCGTAGCCAAAGGGTCGATCACCGGCATCGTCGGCGAGAACGGTGCCGGCAAGTCGACCCTGATGAGCATTCTCTACGGCCTCTACGAGGCCGATGCCGGCGAGATCCTGGTCGATGGCCAGCCGGTGCGCATGCGGAGCCCGGCCGACGCCATCGCCCACGGTATCGGCATGGTGCACCAGCACTTCATGCTGGTCGCCCCCTTCACCGTGCTGGAGAACCTCGTGCTCGGCGCCGAGGGCGGGCCGGTGCTGCGGCGCGGCCTGGCGGCGGCGCGTGCCGAGCTGGCGCGGCTCGCGCGCGAATACGGGCTGAGCGTCGATCCCGACGCCATCGTCGGCGACCTGTCGGTCGGCGAGCAGCAGCGCGTCGAGATTCTCAAGGTGCTGTTTCGCGGCGCGCGCGTGCTGATCCTCGACGAGCCCAGCGCCGTTCTCACCCCGCAGGAAACCGATCAGCTCTTCCGCATCCTCGCCACGCTCAAGGAACGCGGCGTAACGGTGCTGCTGATCACCCACAAGCTGCGCGAGATCATGGCCGCGACCGACGCGGTCTATGTCATGCGCCAGGGCGAGGTGGTGGCCGAGCGCCGCACGGCAGACACCAGCCCCGACGAGCTCGCCGAGCTGATGGTCGGCCGCAAGGTGCGCCTGACGCTCGACAAGGACACGGTGGCGCCGGGCGAGGTTCTGCTCAAGGCCGAGAAGATCGATCTGATCGACGCGCGCGGCGTGAAGCTGCTCGATGGCATCGATCTGGAATTGCGCGCCGGCGAGATTGTCGGCATCGCCGGCGTGTCGGGCAACGGCCAGACGGAGCTGCTGCAGATTCTTGCCGGAGTCAGGGCACCGACCGGCGGCCGGTTATCGGTAAGAGGCCGCGCCATCGACGCGACGCATCCCACCGATCCGGCGGAGATGCGTGCGTTCGGGCTGTGCCACGTCCCGGAGGACCGGATACGCCAGGGCATGGTGGCGCCGTTCCGCGCGTCGGAGACCTCGATCCTCGGCTATCACCGCTTGTCACCTTTCACGCGCCGCGGACTGCTCGACCATCCCGCGACCACGGCGCATTGCGGCACGCTGATGGAGCGCTTCGACGTACGCCCGCCGATCCCGGCGCTGCGCTCCTCGAGCTTTTCCGGCGGCAACCAGCAGAAGCTGGTGCTGGCGCGCGAGATAGATCGCGCGCCGCGCATCCTGCTGGTCGGCCAGCCGACGCGCGGCGTCGACATCGGCGCCATCGAGTTCATCCATCGCCAACTCGTGGCGGCGCGCGCCGCCGGCTGCGCCGTGCTGGTGGTCTCGGTCGAGCTCGACGAGATCCTGTCGCTCGCCGACCGCATCGTCGTGATGTTCGGCGGCCGCATCGTCGGCGACGTGCCGGCGGCGAAAGCCGACGAGCGGACGCTGGGCCTGATGATGGCCGACGCGCATGGGTAGGCGTACGCACTTACCTTCTCCCGGAGGGGGAAGGTGCCCGAAGGGCGGATGGGGGATGTCGAAGACGAACGCGGTGTTCGTCTTCGACATCCCCCTTCCGTCGCTCCGCGCCACCTTCCCCCTCCGGGGGAAGGGAAGGGCTGCCCGATGACCACAGCAGCACGCCGCGCGTTGCCGGCCTGGGCCGAGATCGGCCTGCTGCCGCTGGTCAACGTCGCGCTGGCGCTGATCACCGTCGGCATCATCGTGGCCGCCATCGGCGTCGATCCGCTGCGCGCGCTACGCCTGCTGGTGGTGGGCGCGCTCGGCTCGTCCGAGGCGATCGGCTACACGCTGTACTACGCCACCAACTTCGCCTTCACCGGCCTGGCGGTGGCCGTGGCCTTCCATGCCGGTCTGTTCAATATCGGCGGCGAAGGCCAGGCCTATATCGGCGGGCTGGGCGCCGGTCTGTGCGTGCTGGCGCTGGATCGCTTCCTGCCGGGAATCATCCTGGTGCCGCTGGCGATCCTCGCCTCGGCGGCCTTCGGCGCGGCCTGGGCGGCGGTGCCGGCCTGGCTGCAGGCGCATCGCGGCAGCCACATCGTCATCACCACCATCATGTTCAACTTCGTCGCCGCCGCGCTCATGGTCTACCTGATGGTCAACGTGCTGATCGCGCCGGGCTCGATGACGCCGCAAAGCCGCGGCTTCGAGGGCGGCAAGGTGCCGGCGATGCACGAAGCGCTGGCGGCGATCGGCATCACGGTGGCGCAGTCGGCGCTCAACCTCTCGATCCTGCTGGCGGTGCTGTGCTGCGTCGGCGTCTGGGCCTTCCTGTGGCACACGCCCTGGGGCTACGCGCTGCGCACCATGGGGCACAACCCCGACGCCGCGACCTATGCCGGCAGCGATCTGAAGAAGCTGACCATGATCGCGATGTGCCTGTCGGGCGCGCTGGCCGGGCTGGTCGGCGTCAACGAGATCATGGGCGTGCATCATCGCCTGGTGCTCGACTTCACCGCCGGCTACGGCTTCGCCGGCATCGCCGTGGCGTTGATGGGCCGCAACCATCCTCTGGGCATCGCGCTCGCCGCCCTGCTGTTCGGCGCGCTGCAGCAGGGCGGCGCCGAGCTCGCCTTCGAGATTCCGGCGATGACGCGCGAGATGGTCGTGGTCATCCAGGGCCTGGTGATCCTGTTCTCCGGCGCGCTGGCCAACCTGCCGCGACCGTGGCTGCAATCGCTCCTCGCCAGGGTGCGCGCATGAGCGAGGGCTTCGACCTCATCGTGCTGACCTTGGCCGCGACCTTGCGCGTGGCGACGCCGCTGATCCTCTGCGCCATGGGCGGGCTGTTCTCAGAGCGCAGCGGCATCATCGATGTCGGCCTCGAGGGCAAGATGCTGATGGCCGCCTTCGCCGCCGGCACCGTCGCCGCCGTGACCAGCTCGGCCTGGCTCGCCGTCATCGCCGCGATCCTAGCCAGCGGCGCCATGGCGCTGCTGCACGGCTTCGCCTGCATCACCTGGCGCGGCAACCAGGTGGTGAGCGGCGTGGCGATCAACATCATCGCCGCGGGTCTCACCGTCGTGCTTGGCTCCGCCTTCTTCGCGCGCGGTGGCCAGACGCCGTCGCTGGCGCCGGAGGCGCGGCTGATGCCGCTCACCCTGCCCGGCGCGGAGTCGCTGGCGGGTGTGCCGATCCTCGGGCCGCTCTATCGCAGCCTGATCAGCGGCCAGAACGGCCTGGTCTATATCGCGCTGCTGTCGGTGCCGCTCACGTGGTGGATCGTCAGCAGGACCCGCTTCGGGCTGCGGCTGCGCGCCGTCGGCGAGATGCCGCTCGCGGTCGATTCCGCCGGAATCTCGGTGGCGTGGCTGCGCTATCGCGCCGTGCTGCTGTGCGGCCTGTTCGCGGGCATCGCCGGCGCCTATCTGGCGATCGCGCAGAACGCCGGCTTCAGCCGCGACATGACGGCGGGCCAGGGCTTCATCGCGCTGGCGGCGATCATCTTCGGCAAGTGGCGGCCATTGCCGGCCTTCGGCGCCTGCCTCATGTTCGGCCTGCTCGACGCCGTGGCGATTCGCCTGCAGGGCGTGCGGCTGCCGGGTGTCGGCGAGGTGCCGGTGCAGCTGATCCAAGCGCTGCCGTACCTGCTGACCATCCTGCTGCTGGCGGGATTCATCGGTCGGGCCGGCGCGCCGAAGGCGATCGGCGTGCCCTATGAGAAGGAGCACTGAATGGCCGCTCCCGACGATCTGCTGTCGCTGGCGCGCACGATGATGGGTCGCGCGCACGCGCCGTACTCGAAATTCCATGTCGGCGCCGCGCTGCGCGCCGAGGACGGCACGGTCTATGGCGGCTGCAATGTCGAGAACGCGGCCTATCCGCAGGGCTGGTGTGCCGAAGCATCGGCGATCGCCGCCATGGTCGGCGCCGGCCGGCGCCGCATCGCCGAGGTCGTGGTGATCGCTGGCGGCGAGGCGCTGTGCACGCCCTGCGGTGGCTGCCGCCAGAAGCTGCGAGAGTTCGCCGGCGAGGCTCTGCCGATCCATGTCTGCGGCCCAGAGGGCTGGCGCCGCACGCTGACCCTGGGCGAGCTGCTGCCGCTTTCCTTCGGGCCACACAATCTATGAGCGGCGAGATCGATCTTTGCCTGGCCGAGATCGGCCGGCAGGCGCCGGGCTTCGCGCCGCAAGTCGGCGTCGTGCTGGGGTCCGGCCTGTCCGAGGTCGCCGATGCGATCGCCTCGCCGCGCATCATCGACTACGCGTCGCTGCCGGGATTCCCGGCATCGGGAGTCACCGGCCATGCCGGCAAGCTCGCGCTGGGCACTATCGGCGTCACCGGCGTGGCCGTGCTGCAGGGCCGCGAGCACTACTACGAGCATGGCCGCGCAGACGGCATGAAGGTCGCGATCCGCACCCTGGCGCGGCTGGGCTGCCGGACGTTGGTGCTCACCAATTCTGCCGGCAGCCTGCGCCCGGCGATGGCGCCGGGCGCGGTGATGGCGATCACCGACCACATCAACTTCGCCGGCGTCTCGCCGCTGTTCGGCGAGCCTGGCGACAGCCGCTTCGTCGACATGAGCGAGGCCTACGATCCCATGCTGCGCGCGCGCCTGCACACGGTGGCGCGTGCGGCGGGGATCACCTTGCACGAGGGCGTGTACATCTGGTTCGCCGGCCCGAGCTTCGAGACGCCAGCGGAGATTCGCGTCGCCGGGCGCCTGGGCGCCGACGCCGTCGGCATGTCGACGGTGCCCGAGGTCGTGCTGGCGCGTCATGCCGGCATGAAGGTTGCCGCCTTGTCGCTGATCACCAACATGGCGGCGGGCCTGAGCGCTGAGACCTTGAGCCACGCGCAGACCATCGCGGCGGCGAAAAGCGGTGGCCAGGCGGTGAGCCGGCTGCTGCGCGACTTCATCGCCGGGCTATGCTGATCCCGCAGGAAATCATCCGCCGCAAACGCGACGGCCACGCGCTGTCGGCTGACGAGATCGCCTTCGTCGTCAAGGGCATCAGCGACGGCGGGCTGACCGAGGGACAGGTCGCGGCCTTCGCCATGACGGTGTTCTGGCGCGGCATGTCCACCGAGGAGCGCGTCGCGCTCACCTTGGGCATGGCCAACTCGGGCATCCGCCTGGACTGGCGCGACCTCGATCTGCCCGGTCCGGTGATCGACAAGCACAGCAGCGGCGGCGTGGGTGACAAGGTCAGCCTGATGCTGGCGCCGATCGTCGCGGCCTGCGGCGCTTACGTGCCGATGATCTCCGGCCGCGGGCTGGGCCATACCGGCGGCACGCTCGACAAGCTGGCCTCCATCCCCGGCTACAACGTCCAGCCCGACATCGCCAGCTTCCGCCGTGTCGTGCGCGAGGCCGGCTGCGCCATCATCGGCCAGACCGATGATCTGGCGCCGGCCGATCGCCGGCTCTACGCCATTCGCGATACCACAGGCAGCGTCGAATCGATCCCGCTGATCGTGAGCTCGATCCTGTCGAAGAAGCTCGCGGCGGGACTGAGCGGCCTGGTGATGGACGTGAAGACCGGTTCCGGCGCTTTCGCCGATAGCCTCGAGATGGCGCGCGATCTCGCCGAGAGTCTGGTGAGCGTCGCCAATGGCGCCGGCCTGCCGACCGTGGCACTGATCACCGATATGGACAGCGTGCTGGGCCGTGACGTCGGCAACGCGCTCGAGGTCGCCGAGACCGTCGCCTATCTGCGCGACGGCGCGAGCCGTGAACCGCGCCTGCACGAGGTGGTGATGGCGCTAGCCCAGGAGATGCTGGTGCTCGGCAAGCTTGTACCGACGCGCGCCGAGGGACGCACCCGTGCCGAGGCGGCGCTGGCCGATGGCCGTGCGGCGGAACGTTTCGCGCGCATGGTCGCCGAGCTGGGCGGCCCGCGCGATTTTCTCGAACAGGCCAGTCGCTACCTGCCGGTTGCGCCGGTCGTACGTGCCTGCGCGGCAGGGCGGTCCGGCTTCGTCGCCGGCATGAACGCGCGCCAAGTCGGCATCGCCGTCGTTGCGCTCGGCGGCGGTCGCACAAAGCCGACCGACTCGATCGATCCGGCCGTCGGTCTGACCAACGTTGCGCCGGTGGGAAGCGCAGTGAAAGCCGGCGACGCGCTGGCAATGGTCCACGCCGCGAGTGAGACCGCAGCCGATGCCGCCGCCGCCATCCTGCGTCAGGCCATCCGCATCGAGGATGCCGCGCCGCCGGCTCAGCCGGTGATCCGCGCGCGCATCGGTGCGTGATGCTGAGCGCCAGCCAACGCGCGGCCTATGCCCGCGACGGCTTTCTGATGCTTGAGGACTTCGTGCCTGAGGCGGAATGCGACGCGCTCAAGGCGCGCGCTACCGAGCTTGTCCAGGGATTTGATCCCGGCCCGGTGCGCACGGTGTTCTCGACCGCCGATCAGGCGCATGCGCGCGACGCGTACTTCCGGGAATCGGGCCAGGCGATCCGCTTCTTCTTCGAGGACGATGCGCGCACGCTGAACAAGATCGGCCACGCGTTGCACGATCTCGATCCCGTCTTCGACCGCGTCTCTCGCGCGCCGCGCATGAAGGCGCTGGTCGAGGCGCTGGACGTCGCGCGCCCGCTGCTGCTGCAATCGATGTATCTGTTCAAGCAGCCCTTGGTCGGCGGCGAGGTCGACTGGCACCAGGACGCGACCTTCCTGCACACCGACCCGATCAGCGTCGTCGGCCTGTGGATCGCGCTCGACGACGCCACCACGGATAATGGCTGCCTCGTCGCGCTGCCGGGCGCCCATCGTGGGCCGTTGCGCCGCTGCTTCACGCGCGATGGCGCGATGCGCGCGCTCGACGACACGCCGTGGCCTGACATCGAGCCGGTGGCACTGGAGGCGCGTCGCGGTACGCTGATCGTGCTGGACGGTCTGTTGCCCCACGCCAGCGCCGCCAACCGCTCACCGCATCCGCGGCACGCCTACTCGCTGCACATCATTGACGCGGACGCGCGCTACACGGATGACAACTGGCTGCAGCGCCCGAGTCTGCCATTGCGAGGCTTCACGTGACGACGATCGCCGCGCTGCCCAAGGCCGAGCTGCACTGCCACATCGAGGGCGCGATGGCGCCGGCGCTGACCCGCGCCATCGCCCAGCGCAACGGCGTGACCTTGCCCGCCGGCCTGTTCAGTGGGCAGGGCGGCGGCTACGCTTGGCGTGACTTCAACGAATTCCTCGTGGCCTATGACGCCGCTGCGGATGCGATGCGCACGGCCGAGGACTACGGCGAGCTGATGTACGGCTACCTCGCGGGCTGCGCCGCCGAGGGCGCGATCTATGTCGAGATGTTCGTCTCGCCCGATCACGCGATCGCCATCGGCCTGGGCTTCGCCGCGCAGCTCGCAGGCCTGACGGCGGCCATCGACCGCGCCGAGGCCGAGTTTGGCATCGTCTCGCGGCTGATCCCGTGCTGCATTCGTCATCTCGGTCCCGACCGCGCGCTCGAAGTCGCCCGGCTGGTGGTGGCCGAGGCGCATCCCTACATCGTCGGCTTCGGCATGGCAGGCGACGAATTGCAGCACGCGCCGGCCGACTTCGCACCGGCCTTCCGCGTCGCCGACAGAGCCGGCCTGGCCTGCACCGTGCATGCCGGCGAGGTGGCGGGCGCGCACAGTGTGCGCGACGCGATCGCCGCTTTGCCCGTCCGCCGCATCGGCCACGGCGTGCGCGCGATCGAGGATCCGGCGCTGGTCGCCGAGCTGGCTCGACGCGGCATCGTCCTGGAGGTCTGCCCGGGCAGCAACCTGGCGCTGGGCCTCTATCCCGATGCCGTGAGCCACCCGCTTCGCCGGTTGCTCGAGGCGGGCTGTCGAGTCACGCTGAACTCGGACGATCCGGCGTTCTTCGCGACGTCGATCGGCAAAGAGTACGCGATGGCCTCGTCGCGCATGGGATTATCGGCATCCGAGTTGCTGGCGATTACTCGCACCGCCATCGAATCGGCGTTCGTCGACAGTGACACCAGGCGCGCGTTGCTGGCGCGCATCGAGAAAGGGGAACCGACATGACCGCGATCACCCGGGGCAGGATGCTCACCGCCATGGCCGGTCTGGCGCTGGCCGGTACCGTGCCGATGCCGGCGCGCGCCCAGGACGGGCCGGCGCCCAACGACCTGCTGATCGCCACGCTCTGGATGCAGCGCTCGGTCGAGTACAAGGCCAATTGCCTGACCGCCTTCACGCTCGCGCGCATGCGCTTCGACGAGGCGCTGGCCAACAAGAGCTGGACCGGCGCGCCCAACGAGCAGAAGGGCGATTTCCAGAACCTGCCGCCGGCGGTGATCGCCGATGTCGACGAGACCTTGCTCGACAATTCGCTCTACCAGGTCTGGATGATGAAGAACGACAAGACCTTCAGCCTCGAGACCTGGAGCAAGTTCTGCGCGACCCGGACCTCGACCGCCATCCCCGGCGCGCTGGAGTTCTGCAAGTACGCCGATTCCAAGGGCGCCAAGATCTTCTACATCACCAACCGCGACGCCAAGGACAAGGACGCGACCCGGCAGAACATGGAGAAGCTCGGCTTCCCGATGGGCGGCAATGTCGACGTCTTCATGACCCAACGGGAGCGACCGGACTGGGGCGGCGCCAAGAGCACGCGCCGCGCCGTGGTGACCAAGGACTATCGCGTGCTGCTCAATCTCGGCGACAATTTCGGCGACTTCGACGACGCCTATCGCGGCAGCGAGGCGCAGCGGCTGGCCGCCTTCCAGGCCAATGCCGAGCGCTTCGGGCGCGAATGGATCATGATCGCCAACCCGACCTACGGCTCGTTCGACACCGCGCCTTACGGCCACGACTTCAAGAAGTCGCGCGCCGAGCAGCGCAAGGCCAAGCACGACGTGCTGCAGGCTTGGCCGGGCTGATCAGTTCAGGATCCGGACGGGCAGGGAACGGTAGCCGCGGATGAAGTTGGAATAGAGACGCTTGGGTGGACCGGCGACCTCGATGTCGAGGTCGCGCTTGAGGATCTCCTCCCAGAGAATGCGCAGCTGCAGATCGGCCAGGCGATCGCCGACGCAGCGATGCACGCCGGCGCCATAGGCGAGATGCTGGCGTGGCTTGGCGCGATCGACGATGAACTCGTCGGCGCGCTCGATGGCGCTCTCGTCGCGATTGCCTGAGACGTACCACATCACGATCTTGTCGCCCCTGCGGATGGTCTTGCCGCCGAGCTCGGTGTCCTCGCGCGCGGTTCGGCGCATGTGGATCACCGGTGTCTGGTAGCGGATGGTCTCCGACACCAGGCTGGGCACCAAGGATGGGTTGGCGCGCAGCTTGGCCCATTCGCCGGGATTGGCCGCCAGCGCCAGCAACCCGCCGGTCATGCTGTTGCGCGTCGTGTCGTTGCCGCCGACGATCAGCAGCGACAGCGTGCCGACGAACTCGCGCGGCGCCATATTTCGCGTCGCCTCGCTGTGCGCCAGCATCGAAATCAGGTCGAAGCGCGGCGGGGCGTTGATGCGCTCGTTCCATAGCGTCGAGAAATACTGCGCCATGCGGCCCAGCTCGGCGAAACGCTCGTCCTCGGACCGCACCGGCGCGTCGGGCGAGTTGACGTTGGCGATGGCGACGTCGGACCAGAAGGTGAGCTTGCGCCGGTCCTCCCAGGGGAAGTCGAACAGCGTCGCCAGCATCATCGTGGTGAGCTCGATGGAGACGCGGTCGACCCAGTCGAACACTTCGCCGCGTGGCAGCGCGTCGAGCGTATCGATCGTGCGCCGCCGGATGGTCGCTTCCATGTTGGCGATGTTGCTCGGCGCGACGATCGGCGCCACGGTGCGCCGCCGTACGGTGTGATCGGGCGGATCCATGCGGATGAAGCTGGCGAACTCGCCGGGGCGGCCGACCTCGGCGATCTGGATGCCGCCCAATTCCTGCGCCGACGAGTAGACCGCGTGGTTGATCTCGACATCCATGATGTCGGCGTAGCGGGTCACCGACCAATAGGGGCCGTATGGGCTGTCGGTGCAGCGATGCACCGGGTCCTCGCGGCGCAGGCGCTCGAACAGTGGCCGCCACGTGTCGTTCTCGTAGAGGCCGGGGTCGCTGACATCGATACTGGCGATCGGCATGGCGTTTCCTCGATTTTGCCGCAGACAGACATGCAGGCCGGCATGAGTCAATCCATCTCGCGCTGGCGCCCGGCGCGGCGAGCCTCTACCGTCGCGGCCAGACGAACCGAGGCGAGGAAGGCCCGCGACATGGCGGCGATGACACAAGGCAACACATTCGATCTCCCTGAAACGACACTCAGGGCGCAAACCAATTCCAAGTGGAGCAAGTACGGCGCGGACGTGCTGCCGGCCTTCGTCGCCGAGATGGATTTCCGCGTCGCCGAGCCGATCCAGGCCGCCGTGCGGCGCATCGTCGACAAGACCGACTACGGTTATCCCATGCGCAACGGCGCCAAGGCCGGCAGCGCTCTCTGCGCCGCCTTCGCCGAGCGCATGGAGAGCCGCTTCGGCTGGAAGACCGACCCCGAGCTGGCCCTGCCACTGGCCGACCTCGTGCAGGGCACCTACGCGCCGGTGCTGGCCTTCAGCGAGCCGGGCGATGGCGTCGTGCTGCAGATGCCGAGCTATCCGCCCTTCCAGGAGGTGCTACGCGTCACCGGCCGCCGCATGATCCCGTTGCAGATGCGCGATACCGGCAGCAGCTATGTCTGCCGGCTTCAGGAGATCGAGAAGCAGGTCGACAGCCGCACACGCATCTTCGTGCTGTGCAATCCGCAGAATCCGACCGGCCGCGTCTTCACGCGCGAGGAGCTGCTGGCCTTCGGCAAGTTCGCCATCGAACGCGACATGATCGTGATCTCCGACGAGATCCACCAGGATATCGTCTATCCCGGCCACACGCATATTCCGTTCGCGGCGCTCGGGCCTGAGTACGCGGCGCGCACCATCACCATCACCTCGGCGACCAAGAGCTTCAACATCCCGGGCCTGCGCAGCGCCATCCTCCATTTCGGCACGCCGCAGCTGCGCGACCGCTTTCTCGGCCGCATTCCCGCGCGCCTGATGGGTGATCCCAACGCCATCGGCGTCGACGCCACGATCGCGGCGTGGCGGGAAGGCCAGCCTTGGCTCGACTCGGTGGTGGCGCACTTGCACCGGGTGCGGGACCACATGGTGCGCACCATCAAGTCGGAAGTGCCGCAGATCAAGGTTCACGCCCCCGACGGCACGTTCCTGGCGTGGCTCGACTGCACGGCGCTGGGGCTCAATGCGCCGGCTTTCGACTTCTTCCACGACAAGGCGAAGATCGCCTTCAGCGCCGGAGAGACCTTCGATCCGGCCGGCGCGCAATTCGTACGCTTCAACTTCGCGACCTCGATGCCGATCCTCGACGGCATTCTCGACCGCCTGGTCACCAGCACGCGCGCGCGGCTGAAGACGTAAGGCCGCGCCGTCGGCGGCCATGGGCCTCGTTCGACAGCTTCCGCGACGCGTCGTCCTGATCGGCGGTGGCGTGGCGCTGGCGGCGCCCGCCATCGTGCGTGCTCAGTCACACACCTCGGCCACCCCCTTCACGCTCGGCGTCGCGTCCGGCTGTCCGCGTCCCGACCGCGTCGTGCTGTGGACGCGGCTGGCAGGCGGCGGCATGGGCGAGGCACCGGTCGATGTCACGTGGGAGATCGCCGAGGACGAGCGCTTCTCGCGCATCGCCGCGCGCGGCAGCTTCCGTGCGACAGCCGCCGAGGCCCATTCCGTCCATGTCGAGGCCGGTGGGCTGCGGCCGGCGCGGCCCTACTGGTACCGCTTTCATAGCGGCGGCCAGACCAGCCCCGTTGGCCGCACACGTACGGCGCCTGCCGACACGGCGAAGCCCGAACGGCTGCGCCTGGGCGTCGCGTCCTGCGCGCAGTACGAGCAGGGCTGGTTCAGCGCCTATCGCCACATGGCGAACGAGCCGCTCGACCTCGTGGCGCATGTCGGCGACTACATCTACGAGATGTCGTGGGGCCAGCGGCATGTGCGCAAGCACGGCACGGCCAATCCGACGACGCTTCAGGAATATCGCGATCGCTACGCGCTGTACAAAAGCGATCCCGACCTGCAGGCGGCGCACGCCGCCTGCCCCTGGGTCGTGGCCTGGGACGACCACGAGGTCGACAACGACTACACCAACGACCGCTCGCCGCTGACCCAGGATCGCGATTTCTTCCTGCGCCGTCGCGCCGCCGCCTATCGCGCCTGGTACGAGCACATGCCGGTGCCACCCTCGATGGCGCCCAGCGGGCCAGCGATGCGCATCTACGATTCCTGGCGCTTCGGCGATCTCGTCGATCTGTTCCTGCTCGATGACCGCCAGTACCGCTCGCATCACGCCTGCGCCGAGGGCAAGGGCGGTCGCGCGTTGTTTACCGATTGCGCCGAACGCCTGGATCCGAAACGCACCATGCTGGGCGCCGAGCAGGAAGCCTGGCTGCGCGACGGGCTGGCGCGCGCCCGTGGGCGCTGGACGGTGATCGCGCAGCAGACCTTGATGGCAGAGGTCGACCGCGCCGCAGCGGGCGCCACCGAGCCCGTCTACTGGATGGACGGATGGGACGGCTATCCTGTTGGTCGCCAACGGCTGCTCGACGCCATGGCGGCACGGCGTGGCGCCAACCACGTCGTGCTGGGCGGCGACGTCCATATGTACGCCGTCGCCGACCTCCGCGCGGGCAGCGGCCCGGTGATCGCCACGGAGTTCGTCGGCACCTCGATCACCTCACAGGGGCCCAGCTCTGAACGCGTGCGTACGCTTGCGGCGCACAATCCGCACCTCAAGTACCTGCGCGGCGACAAGCGCGGCTACGTCGTGATCGACGTCATGCCCTCGTCCTGCCACGCGCATTTCGAAGCGGTCGACGTCGCCGCCGACCCCCAGACCGGCAAGCGCCGCCTGGCCAGCTTCGCGGTGGCGGCGGGCAGACCGGGCGCGGTTCCTGCCTGACATCACTCCCTTCGCCCTCCGGCGGAAGGTATGGGCTATTGGTGCATCGCTGTCATTCCGGCCGTCACTTGCCAGACGCTATCGCCGGGAGTAGCGATCCTTCCAAAGGATCGGGAGGGATCACGGCATCATGAGCAAGCGCACGCCGTTGACCGGACCCAGCGTCTGGCTGGGCCGCGATATCGCGCATTCCCGACGCTGGATCCGTGATCTGCCGCCTGATGCGGCGGCTGAGATCGACGCCGCGCTGCAGGGTGTGAAGCGCGGTGGGCTGGAGTGGTCGTCGATCACTCGCGCGGATTTCCCGCTGCCCTCGCTCGGGCCGCTGTTCGACGATATCCGCGACGAGTTGGAAGACGGCTGCGGCATGGTCAAGTTGCGCGGCTTTCCGATCACCACATACAGCGAGGACGAGCTGCGGCAGATCTACTACGGCTTCGGCCAGCATCTCGGCGCGCCGGTCTTTCAGAACCGCAGCGGCGAGCTGATGCGCGCTATCCGCGACGAGGGTGCCCATGTCGGCCGCACTTACGGCCAGGTGCAGACCGCTGATGCCGGAGGCCAGAGCGGCACCTTCCTGTCGTCCTATGCGCGCACCTTGACCAACAATCTGCTGCGCTTCCACACCGACCGCACCGACGTGGTCGGCCTGCTCTGCGTGCGCCAGGCCAAGGCGGGCGGCGTCAGCCGGCTGTGCAGCACCGGCGCGATCCACAACGCCATTCTCGCCAAACGCCCCGACCTGCTCGACGTGCTGTTCGAGGATTTCTATCGCAGCCGCCTGGGCGAGGAGTCGAAGGATCCTTCGACCGTCTACAAGCTGCCGATCTTCGGCCTGCGCGACGGCCGCCTCACGAGCCACTACTCGCTGACCTTCATCGAGGCGGCCGAGCTGGTGCCCGGCGTGCCGAAGCTCACCCCTGCGCAGCGCGAGGCGATCGACCTGCTGATGGCGACCGCCGAGGATCTCGCTTTCGAGATGACGCTCGAGCCTGGCGACCTGCAGCTGATCAACAGCCACGTCACCTATCACGGCCGCACCGCCTTCACCGACGAGTTCGAGACCGGCCATAGCCGCCTGCTGCTGCGCCTGTGGCTGACCATGCCCAACAACCGCGCGCTGCCGACGGGTCACGAGGTGCTGTGGCGCGAGATCGAGGCTGGCAGACCGCGTGGCGGCATCGTCCAGGTGACCGCGTAGTGGGAGCGCCGGCGTCCCGCCGGCTCTTCCTTCAAGATAAGAGCCGGCGGGACGCCGGCGCTCCCAAAGAGGATAAACCAATGCAGGAGATCGCCACGGGCTACGGCCTGATCGAAGGGCCGGTGTGGGATGCCGCCAGGGGCCTGTACTTCAGCGACGTTATGAACGGCGGCGTCTTCCTGCTCGATCGCGCCGACAAGGTGACGCTCGCCGTGCCCAAACGGCGCGGCATTGGCGGCATGGCGCTGCACGCCGATGGCGGCCTCGTGGTCGGCGGTCGCGACATCGTGCATGTGCGGCCCGGCGTCGAGGGCTCGACCACTCTGCTGGCGGCGTCGGACACGCCAGGCGGCATTGGCTTCAACGACCTGACCACCGACTCGGCCGGCCGCATCTATGTCGGCTCGCTGGCCTACCGCGTCTTCGGTGGCGAGCCACCCAAGCCCGGCCATCTGCACGTCATTGATCTCGATCGTTCGATGCGCACGGTCTCCGACGGCGTGATGCTGACCAACGGGCTGGGCACCTCGCCCGACGGCAGGCGCCTCTATCACTCCGACGCCCGCGCCGAAATCGTGCGCGTCTACGACGTCGCCGCCGACGGCTCGGTCGGACCTTGGCGTATCTTCGCCTCGATGGGCGCGGGCCGCGTGCCGGACGGGCTGAAGGTCGCCGCCGATGGCTCGGTCTGGGTCGCCGATGCGCATGGCGGGCGGGTCGCGGTGTTCAACCCCGACGGCTCGCACCGCAAGGATCTCGCCGTGCCGCTGCCCATGGTCACGAGCCTGTGTTTCGCCGGCGACGACATGCGCGATCTCTACGTGGTGACCGGTTCGCGCGGCGGGCCCAAGGAGAATTGCGGCACCGTCTTCCGCACCCGCGCCGACGTGCCCGGCCTGCCCTTGGCGCCGGCGCGGACGAAGCTCTGACGAGACGGCAACCCTCCCGGTCACCGCGCGTTACGCGCCGGTCATATCTCCTGCACGTTCTCCGCCTTAGACTCCGCCGTACGCCGGCAACGATCCGGTGGCGGTTTGCTGGCCGTATAACCACATGAACCCCCGGGAAGGTGAATCGTCGACCATGCAGCGCCCTGTCCGCTTCGCGATCTACAGTGCCCCGGTGATCGCCGTGGCGCTGGTCGCCGGCTGGCTGCTGTGGCCTGGCAGTGGCGGTGGCGCCGGTGTTCCGCCCACCGTCAAGGTCACGGTGGGCGACGTTGAGGACACGGTTTCAGCGGTAGGTGTGCTGCAGCCGCTTGACTACGTCGATGTCGGCACCCAGGTGTCCGGCCAACTGCAGAAGCTGATGGTCAAGTCCGGCGACAAGGTCGAGAAGGGCCAGCAAGTCGCACAGCTCGACGCCACCGTCTACCAGGCCCGCGTCAGCGCCAACGAGGCGCAGCTGATGAACTTGAAGGCGCAACTCGCCGACAAGGAAGCCGCCAAGGTGCTGGCCGACCAGCAGCTCCGCCGCCAGCGCGAGCTGCTTCAGGCAAGGGCCACCAGCCAGGACGCCTTCGACGTCGCCGAAGCGGCGGTGAAGAGCGCCGGTGCGCAGATCGACATGATCAAGGCGCAGATTCAGCAGACCGAGTCGACCCTGAAGGGTGACCAGGCCAATCTCAGCTACACCAGCATCTATGCGCCCATGACAGGCACCATCGTCAGCATCTCGGCCAAGCAGGGCCAGACGCTGAACGCCAACCAGAGCGCGCCGATCATCCTGCGTATCGCCGACCTCGACACCATGACGGTGTGGACCCAGGTCTCCGAAGCCGACGTCAACAAGCTCAAGATCGGCATGCCGGCCTACTTCACCACGCTCGGCCAGCCCGACCGTCGCCGCGAGGGCAAGCTGAAGCAGGTGATGCAGACGCCGCAGGTCGTGAACAACGTCGTGCTCTACGATTCGTTGTTCGACGTCGCCAATCCGGATCTCGACCTGCTGCCGCAGATGAGCGCGCAGGTGTTCTTCGTAGCCGGCAGCGCCAAGAAGGTGCCACTGGTGCCCGTCGCCGCGCTGCGGCCGGCGCGCGGCGGCGGCAACGAGGACGGCGGCAAACGCTACCGCGTACGGGTGCTGGAGAACGGCGCCGTCGTCGAGCGCACGGTGGTGATCGGTGTCATGAGCCGGGTGATGGCCGAGGTGAAGTCCGGCTTGAAGCCGGGTGAGGACGTGGTGGTCAGCGACGCACCGCCGGCGGCGCGCACCAAGCCGCAAGCTGGCGGTGGCCGGACGCCGCGCCTATGAACGACAGCGTACCGCTGATCGAGCTCAGCGACGTCCGCAAGACCTACTATCGCGGCGACATCGCCACCGAGGTGCTGCACGGCGTCTCGCTCTCGATCCACGCCGGCGAATTCGTCGCCATCATGGGCGCCTCGGGCTCGGGCAAGTCGACACTGATGAACCTGATCGGCCTGCTCGACCGGCCGACCGAGGGCAGCTACCGCTTCGCCGGCGAGGAGGTCGCCGAGCTTGATTCGGACGAGCGCGCGATTCTGCGCCGCGAGGCCTTCGGCTTCATTTTCCAGCAGTACAACCTGCTGGCCACGGCGACAGCGACCGAGAATGTCGAGGTGCCGGCGGTCTATGCCGGCAAGCCGCGCGAGGTGCGCCTGAAGCGCGCGCGCGAGCTCCTCACGTCGCTGGGCCTGGGCGAGCGGCTCGACAACCGACCAAGCCAGCTATCCGGCGGCCAGCAGCAGCGCGTGTCGATCGCGCGCGCGCTGATGAACGGTGGCCCTGTGATCCTCGCCGACGAGCCCACCGGGGCGCTCGACAGCAAGAGCGGCATCGAGGTGATGCGCCTGTTGAGCGACCTCAACCGGCGCGGGCACACCATCCTGCTGATCACCCACGACCCCGAGGTGGCGCATCAGGCGCGCCGCATCATCGAGATCAAGGACGGCGACATCGTCTCGGATACGCTGGTCGCGCCACCGGCCGATGCGTCCGCTGTCGCCGGCGCCCAATCGCCGATGACGGTGCGCGCCACGGGCAACGGCAAGGGATCCCGCTTGCTGCCCGATGTGGTCGAAGCCTCGAGGATGGCGGCCCAGTCGCTGCGCAACAACCTCATGCGCACGCTGCTGACCTTGCTGGGAATTATCATCGGCGTGGCGTCGGTCGTGGCCATGCTGGCGATCGGCGACGGCGCCAAGCAGCAAGTGCTCGATCGCATCTCGGCTATGGGCACCAATCTGCTGCTGGTGCGGCCCGGCGCGCCCAATGTGCGGGGCGGCGGGCAGGTCGCCACCTTGGTGCCCGCCGATGCCGAAGCGATCGACGAACTCGACAATGTTGGCGCCGCCGTCGGCGAGTACTCCGGTACCGTCACCATCCGCTACCAGAGCCGCGACTATCAGACCAGCGTGACGGCGACCTCGGCCGACTTCCCCAAGGCGCGCGAATGGCCGCCCACCTCGGGCGCCTTCTTCAGCCACGGGGACGTCAGGAGCTACGCGCCGGTGCTGTGCCTGGGTGTCACCGTCGTGAGATCGCTGTTCGGGCCCGAGATCGACCCGATCGGCCAGTTCGTGCTGGTCAACAACATCCCATTCCAGGTGGTGTGCGTGATGGAGCCGCGCGGCGCTTCGCCGTTCGGCACCGACCAGGACGATGTCGCCTTCACACCGCTCTCCACCGGCAGCCTGCGCCTGTTCGGCCAACGTTTCGTGCGTACCATCACCGTGCAGGTCGAGGATGTGAGTCGCATCGACGAGACGCAGGAGGCGATCCGTAAGTTGCTGATCCTCAGGCACCGCACCGAGGACTTTCAGATCCGCAATATGGCCGCGATCCTCGAGACGGCGACCGAGACGCAGAACACGCTGACTATCCTACTGGGCTCGATCGCCGCCATCTCGCTGCTGGTCGGCGGCATCGGCGTGATGAACATCATGCTGGTGAGCGTCACCGAACGCACACGCGAGATCGGCATCCGGATGGCCACCGGTGCGCGGCGCTTCAATATCCTCCTGCAGTTCAACACCGAGGCGCTGGTGGTGTGCGCCGTCGGCGGCCTGATCGGCGTGCTGGCGGGGCTGGGCACGGCTTATGGACTGTCGCTGATCGGCCGGCCGATCGTGTTCTCCGCCGGCCCGGTGGTCCTGGCTTTCACTTGCGCCTTTGCCACCGGCCTGCTGTTCGGCTATCTGCCGGCACGCAAGGCGGCGAACCTCGATCCCGTTAACGCCCTCGCCGCCGATTGAGTGAGATGAAGCGTCGTACCGCCGTTCTTTCGTTGCTGCTGGCTCCGACGCTGGGCGGCTGCTCGTTATGGGACGAGTGGACCAAGCCCGAGGTCGCGCAGCCGGCCAATTGGCAGTCGACCGCTGACGGCGCTGGCATCTGGCCCGACACGGCGTGGTGGCGCGGCTTCGCCAGCCCCGAGCTCGATCGGCTGATGGGCGAGGCCAGCGCCGGCAACCTCGATCTGCGCGTCGCCGTGGCGCGGGTGCGCCAGGCGCTCGCCAACGCCCAGATCGCCGGCGCGGCGATCTATCCCAATCTGGGCGCCGACGCCTCGGTCACGCGCACCAGCCGCTTCGGCTCGGCCCGCACGACGACCACGACCAACTTTCAGGCGGGATTGTCCGTCGGCTACGAGGTCGATCTGTTCGGCCGCATCCAGGCGACGGAGAGCGCCGCGCTGACGCGCCTGCAGGCCAGCCGCTACGACCAGGAGGCGCTGGCGCTGACGGTGAGCGCCAATGTCGCGCTGAGCTACTTTCAGCTGCTGGCGCTGCGCGAGCGCGTCGCGCTGGCCACCGACTCGCTCAACACCTCGCGCCGGCTTCTGCTGCTGCTCGACGAGCAGCGGCGCATCGGTACCGCGTCCGATCTCGAGGTCGCGCAGCAGCGCGTCTCGGTGGCGCAGCAGAGCGCGGCGATCCCGGCCTTGCGCCAGGTCGAGCGGCAGACGCTCAGCACGTTGGCGCTGCTGCTGGGCCGCCTGCCGCAGAATTTCGAGGTGGCCGGCCAGCGCCTCTCGGCGCTCACCACGCCGCCGGTGATGGGCGGCATTCCCTCGGAGCTGCTGTTACGGCGGCCCGACGTGCGCGGCGCCGAGGCCGACCTCAAGGCGGCCCATCTCGATATCGCGGCGGCGCGCGCCGCGCGCTTTCCGCGCATCCAGCTCACCGTCGATGGCGGCACCGCCAGCACCGCGCTGTCCGGCCTGTTCGGGCCTGGCAGCTTCCTCCTCACTCTGGTCGGCGGCCTGACGGCACCGATCTTCGAAGGTGGCCGGCTGCGCGCGCAGCAGGAGCTTACGCAAGCGCGCTACGAAGAGCTGATGGAGACGTACCGGACGGCGACCTTGTCGGCTTTCCGCGACGTGGAGAACGCGCTGAGCGGCGCGACGCAATTCCGTCTGCAGCTCGCCGCCTCGCGCGAGGCCCGGGCGCAATCGCGCGAGGCCTATCGCCTGGCCGAATTGCGCTTCCGCGCCGGCACGGTCGACTTCCTCACCGTGCTCGACGCCCAGCGCAGCATCATCTCGACCGACGACGCCGTGATCCAGGCGCAACTCTCGCAGCTCGCAGCCCTGGTCGATCTCTACAAGGCGCTGGGCGGGGGCTGGGACGGCAGGTTGCCGCCGTGATCTTTCCTTCCCCCGGAGGGGGAAGGTGCCCGAAGGGCGGAAGGGGGATGTCGAAGACGGACTCCTGCGTTCGTCTTCAACATCCCCCTTC